>JACKZZ010009284.1_pt1 | contig 73415 bp, 48 predicted proteins | sample 8027871 | NCBI WGS metagenome assembly JACKZZ01 (sample SAMN15724774, study PRJNA655200) | protist metagenome | isolation source: fluorescence activated cell sorting (FACS) single amplified genomes of... | place: USA: West Boothbay Harbor, Gulf of Maine | collected 2000-07-19
TCACTAGAAAATACCTTCTTTTCCACTAGTAAATCTACTAATAGAAATGGCTCTTTTTACTAGTAAATTCACTAGAAAATACCTTCTTTTCAACTAGTAGAACTTCTAGTAAAACTTGCTTATTTCACTAGTATACTCACTAGTAAATACCTAATTTTTACTGAATATACTCAAATCAACTATGGCTCTATTTCCTTTAAATTTTAACACTTTTTATTAACTTTTTTTTCAATTTCGACCAATCGTAAACCATTTCTAAAGCATTATTTCATCCCTACCTCAATTCTACTAGTAAATCTACTAGTAGATTCCCTAGTAATTCTACAATTTTCCTCTAGCTACTCTACTATAAAGAAATTTAAGGCTAAGTCGTACAAAACTCCCAAAATATCAACTTTTACTAGTAAAAAATCTGGCTTTTTTTACTAGTAAATTCACTAGAAAAAACCTTCTTTTCTACTAGTAAATCTACTAGTAAAACTTGCTTAGTTTACTAGTAAAATCACTAGTATATACCTGTTTTATACTGATTCTACCCAAAGCAACTATGGCTCCATTTCCTTTAAATTTTAACACTTTTTATTAATTTTTTCTTTAATTTCGACCAATCGTGAACCATTTCTAAAGCATTATTTCATTCCTACCTCCAATTTTACTAGTAAATCTACTAGTAAATCTACTAGTAGATACACTAGTACTTCTACAATTTTCCTCTAGCTAATCTACTAGTGAAAGCTATTTTACTAGAGAAATCTTCCAAAATATCAACTTTTACTAGTAAAAAATCTCTACTAGTACACATTTTTTTTAAAAAAAATTTGCCTTCTACTAGTGGTGTCCACGTTTTTATTTTTACTATAGTAACCTACTAGATTTTACTAATATCTAGTAAATCCATTCTACTAGCTAAATTGACTTTCTACTAGTATTTTACTACTATATAGTAAAATCTTTTATACTAGTACAATTTACTAGTAAAAAACTATGTCTTTTACTACCTACTAATAGCTAGAGTCGAAAAATAATTTCATTATTAGTATTGATACGTAGTATGTAAACAATATTTATGATGATCCGAGATTCTAATCCATGCCTGTGGGAATATCAACATCAAGACACTAAGTTAAACTTACAGTGGAACAATATAATTTTATCATCATGCTAAAATTATATTGATTCACTATTACCATCATCATCACTATCAGAATCAGATTCAGACTCAGAGAGTCTTTCTAGAATTAGTCTTTCCAAAGAAAATTAAAACACGTTGAATAGATTGCCTAAGTTTACCAAAGTGGACACATTAGAAATAGTTTCCTCTAATACTCTATAGGGAAAATAATTTTACAAGCTGTGTCAGGTCATCTTCAGATAATGATAACTGCTAACTGTTACTTCACTTTCTGTGAATTAATAATAGATCAGGGTGCCCGTGTGAGTATCTTAAGCAAAGCCCTATGTTTCAGTGGAACAACTATCACTATAAAACTGTACTCAGTCTTAATATAACGTAGACTCTTCGTATCGTTACTTGGGATCGTGGTGTAGCATAGGGGATTGTAATTTTATTGGGCTTCAGGAATCGTCACTAGGGATCGTGGTGTAGCATAAGGGTTCGTGATTTTGTTGGGGTTCAGGAATCGTCACTTGGGATCGTGATTTTATTGGGGTTCAGGGATCGTTGCTTGGTATCGTGATGTACCATAGGGGATCGTGATTTTATTGGGGTTCTGGAATCGTCACTTGGGATCGTGATTTTATTTGGGTTAAGGGATCGTTACTTGGGATCGTAGTGTAGCATAGGGGATCGTTATTTTATTGGGGTTTAGGAATCGTCACTAGGGATCGTGATTTTATAACGCGTCGAATGTTAGTACCATTAAGCTATATAGGCGCCTATATAGCTTAACTAACACATAACTATATGACAATTGCAGACTACTAAGACAGTAAGTTTGGTCGGTAGACTAATTTAGATAGTATGCAAGTCTAAGTTAATGATTCAGAATCAAAATGCTAAACTTATTAAAATAAAATTAAAAAGTCAACGATTGACAATATGGAACAACATGAGTTTGACAAATGATTCTGATGATGTGCTATTCAAATAATCAAAGGCAGCCTAAAATTATTAATAATCCATTTTAATTTAAGTTTAACATTAAAATTTAAAATTAAATTAACATAAATTTAATAATTGACAACTGTATTTAAACTTATAAATATGAATCTAGCACATGCATTGTGCGCTATACAAATATACTGCTCATTATTGTAACCTAGCTTAAAGAGCTACTATGTCATAGTGTGTACTATATTGCTAAATATACCCTTATGAAAAGCCTATAGGCAAATGTTTTGATATAACAAATATCTAAAAATTAAGATCATTTCTCTATTCCAATAACATTTTCCGTCTGAATAATTTATTAGTCTCAAAATAGGGTAATAATTCTTCAGCATGATAGTCATCAACAAATATATAGACGTTTGTCTGTGTTGTTTCTTTAATATGATCGACTAAAAATGGTGCAGAGTCGAAATAGTAATGAACAGTACTAGGTTCTATCTAAAGACTTGTTTAACCATCTATATTAAACCCATTCATCTATCCAAATTCTTTTATATGATAGCCTAAATATAACGGTTTATTTCTTTATATACGACTTCTATAGTCTGGTAGCATTTTCACTTTTTATTTCAAACTTCGCATTACACCTTAAAATGGAGAACATTCATATTCTTCTTCATAAAAATCATAATCGAACCAACATGCAGCTTTATCGACTTCTTTCTTCATTTTTGCAACCCATTATGCACCTTTATTATTCACTAAGTTTTTTAAATAATAATACAGCTCTTTTGCGTCGAAGTTTTTTTCTGGCCATCGTATAGAGAATTTATTGTAATCTAATAAATTAGCGTAAGGCAATATAAAATGATCTGAAATAATTATAGGTATACATCCAACCAATATGCTAACATATAGATGTATCGTCCATGGCGTTATACCTCGAGGAGCTAAACAAAATATACTTTGCCCTAGTAATGAATGATAATCAGGTACAAAGCCTCCGACAGAAATATCTGGAAACTCCTCTTTAACCAAACCAGTAGCTTGATCTACAAAACTTTGAATTATTTCAGCGCGAGCAGTTACATTAGAGTAAGCATCTGTTATAGCACCACTTCGACCATGAAACACCATAAAAATATTTCGTCGACCAAATTCGAGATTTAACTTTCGTAAATCTTTAGATCTCCACGGATCCACGTGACCTGGAATAATAATGTCTTTACTAGGTGAATAAGATGACTCATATGTAAGTTGATCGGCATCGCCTTATGATTCTGAAGATTAAATCTATGAGTCTTACTGAGAATTATGATTCGTATCTGATTCTCCAGCTTATTTTATTAAATGTTAATCATTCAAATCTTCACATCTATCTTCTACTTATATCTGTATGGATTTTTCTCCTAAAATCTATCTCCATTACTTAGATATAGCACAAGGATGTCTACCCCAGCTAAAGAGAAAAACATGATCAGCACCTTCGCTTCTCTACCAATATTTACCTCCGAAATTTCTTTCTGCTCCTGGTCCATCGTTAATAATTCCTTTAACCCAATCAACTGTTTACTTCAGCAGTATCTCACTCTCATCTCCGTTTTTGTTAAATCCATCGACCCAATTAATCAGTTCTATGCATTTGAAATAACTAGGCACTATAAACAAGTTAGCTTCATCTGGATCAAACGTTCGATATTTTGAGTTCTAGAAGAAACGATGAAATGCAACTTCGGTACCATACATTCCGAAGTGACAATTCAATAAACCATGGGAAACTGCAGTTAGATAACCAGGAATATTTTCAGGACTGTTCTCTATTATTTACTTTGGAGAAACTTGCATACCAGCAGCAGCCAAATCATATATAGAAGGTAAGTCATAAATATATATCTTAAACTGTTGCTATTAATCAATACTCTAAGAATTAAAATTCATCTTACTGTTAATCAACATTTCTGAAGGACTTCTCGGTGGAAATAAAACATATTAAGAAATTTTCAACGCTCTTGCAATACCCGGAGCATTCCAGTAGTCTTTACTAGATCTAAAAGGTGCATACTAGATATTATTCGTGTCAGAATCAAATACTGTATCTTCATCTAAACCACCTTTATCCTAGCCAACACCAAACAATTCTTTACCGAATACACTAACCTTCTCAGAAATTTCGTCTATAAAAACTTTTTTCACATCTTTATATAACTTCTATGCTGCCTAGAGTCCATTGTCATATTCTTCTGCACTTAAAGAATTCAGATACATTACTGCTGTACCAAATAGACATTCATTCCAGGATCGTAAGATTCTACCTTTTCCTTCTATATATTATGAAAAAGTATTTAATTATCGTGAATCATTTAGGGCTACTCCCGAATCAAGATGAAAGTGTCGATGTAAACCAACTAAGTCACGCCAAAAGCTTGCATTATTAGAGATATCCTATAAGCCTATATCAGGAGGACAAATAAGTGAGAAGTGTAGGTCCTGGTTTGAATATACAAAATTATATCTAGAAGCAATCAACACATAAAAAAAATATATATTTATCATACTTATGAAAAATATCAAGATGCACAAAAAACAGTTTGAGAATACTTTCTGTAAAAAATAAAAATCAACGCCTAAATAAACTTTATGATTAAATTTCAATTTTCAAAAAACATAGATGAGTGAGTCCTAGTAATGAATTATTAGGTTCACCATACTTATAGTCAATACTTTACTTAAAACTGATATTGATTACATTATTATAGTTCAAACAAAACACTATAATAATATTTTAATAAGTACATTAATCTTATTATTAAGCTAAATACTTACTTAATTCACAATCCTAAACGAAGTGAATCCTTGGTAAATCTAACAGGATATTCAAATAAATATTTAACTTTAAATGTAATCTAGATTAAGACAAATTACAAGTTTCAGAAGTTTATTCTTCTAGAATTTCTGAGCTAAACCGAAGATATAAATGTCTAATGAAAATATGAAGACCAAGATGAAGATCAAAAAAAGTAATTATTCAGTGTATTCAAAATTGTTTTATACAAGTTTTAGATAATAGAGTAGTCAATTGAAAAATACAGTGGAATCATTATGGTATAGTAATTATTAATAGATTTTTTTCTATGAAGCAAACAAAACAATAAAATACAAGTCTAATAAGTAAATTAATTTACAAATAATAATAACATAACTTGAGGTGAGTCAAACTCGAAAATTAGGACTCGCAAAAAATATTTTCATAACTTGGGTGCGGTTTTACTTTATACATTCTATCAAATTTTGCTGCAGCTCGAGATCTAAGACACAAAATAGTAGTACCATTATGATTATCCAACAAAATAAATATGAGCTATACAATCACAATCCCCATGCTCTAGCTTTATCTAAAAAAAATATAAAAAAAAACTGAATAATTATTAAAATAAATGAATTAGTAAGTACAATAAATAAACTTCATACTATTTTAATTAAGTAAATTATATGTAGAGTAATTATTGTAAAAATTAGATACCATCCAGCAAAATCTATCTTCCTCTTACTGCTCTTTTTTATATTGACATTTGGCCAGTAAAAACTTCCCACATCTCACTACATGCTTAAGAAAACTCAGCGACATAACGATAAATTCCCGCTGCTGGTGCCAAAAATGGATTCATTTCATAACTTGTTTTTACTTCATTTTTCGACTTGAATGATGCTGAAGGTGAAGTTCGAAATATAGCTTTCAATATTTATTCTTTACGACGTGGCTACGATTCAATTAGGTTATTTCGTTAACTCTAAAACTAAGTACACAAAATAATAACCATACTTATAACGACGCCAGTAAGGAATCGGTTTTTGATAGGAATAGACATGTTCTCAAAATTAATTTATATTTTCTTTATTTTTTTTTTAATATTAAGAATATCGCTTAAAAAGGCTGCTTTAGTGTTCTTTTGGCTCAGATTCAAATTATGATTTTCTTGAAGTATGTTATGTACAACAATTAATTTTCGTAAACCGTTCAAACAAATTAGTATACAATTGGAAGAAAAAGATGCTAATTAGTATTTAATTTTAAAAAATTTTATAAATTAATTATTATAATATATATTTTTACTATAATTTTAGTTTTTAATTTTCTAATTGTGACTCTAGTAACTTTGAAAATGATAATCTTAAATTTTAATAAATCATAATACAATACTCAAGTCTCAGTCTCGATCTAGAATTTAGAATCAATAGATTAATTTCTTGTATTGTTTAAAATAGTTATAATCATAATGGCTCATGATAACATTTAAAACTGAATCTTGAATATCATTATCAATGATATATGAAATAAACTTGATTCAGATTTTGCGAGTCAAATTTAGCAATAAAAAAAATTCCATAAGTACCATATTCATGTAACAGCACCTATTCCACCGATCCATTCAATACTCTAGTCTAATTCTTGTAATTCTAGATCTTCTAAACCTCCTGCAATTATTGTTTCAAGTCCAACAGAACTTGATTCTATAGCAAAATTACCGCCAGCATTACCTTCGTAAAGTGTTTCGTTTGCACCAACTTCACTATGTTCGAACCGATGGTCCACACAACTATCTCGTTAGAAGTTATATGTCCTTATTTTCTCGCTTCTATCCCCCGTGTGTATCTGACTTTTACGAGACTCATTTCTTTCTTTATTCTAGTTCATTACTTCTCGTGCATGCAATTTTGCTCGCAGCAGCTCCATACCTGCTTTTCTATTTTCAATTTGGGAAGAATGAGTTTGCATGTTAATCTTAATACCTGAAGGCTAATGATTAATCTACACAGCAGTTTCTGACTTATTTACTGACTAACCTCCAGGTCCTGAGGCTCTTTTAAATGTTATATCCGATTCCTTCTCGAGTTTTTTTAGTGAAAATTCACTTGAGTCGTTTATATCGAGTTCTTTCGGCTAGGGTAAAACAATCACACAAGCGGATGAAGTTTACATTCGACCTTATTTTTCAGTGGTAGGTATTCTTTATACTCGATGAACTCCAGATTCGAGGGACAACCTTCTAAAAGAGTATTAACCATTTATTGACAATTAAAAAAATCCGCTGTTATCGTTTTCTTCAAGAACTAGATATTCCCAATTACATCGATCAGCTAACGACTAGTACATTTCAAAAAGTTCAGAAGCGAATATCTTACCCTCCTCTCCGCCACTACCAGCTCGAAGTTCAATAATGCAGCCTTAATTGAGATCTAGCTTCAGTATTTATTCTTAGTAGTATGATAATAATGTATATTGTAGAAAAGAACTTGTTTCCTCCTATAGCTTTTAATTGGCATTCTCTATCTCGTCTATGTAGAGCTCGTGGAGATCAGCTGCTATTGATTCTGAAGCTACTGTAGATGATTCAGAATTTGTAAAGATTGTATCGTCGATGTTACAGAGCAGCAAGCTGGATTTATCCATAACACCACCCTCAGATATATAGTCTTGACTAATTTGATCTAGCTTATCGTATGCAGATAAAACCTTTTTTAGACCTTCACGTAAAGCTATGGGAAGTAAACTTGAACCATTCTTATCAAACGTTTTATCCAAATTAATGTTAATAGGTAGTGGCGTAGCATGTTAAGCTAAGATATGTTCTGCATGTTTTTATAAGTTCAGTCGTTTTGCACTGGAGATTAATGTTGGTAAACATCTTTATACAGATGAAGAAAACTTGCAAGACATAAATTCAAGTATTTTTCATTATTAAATGAAAAACATTATCATGTACTCAAATTATTAACATTTGAACTGTTCAGGCTCGGTATACCTACTGAATAAACTTCATTAAAGGAATCTACAAACTCTCATTTCTTACATATAATCAGAATGTTATTATATAGTCTTTTTAATTAACAAAGTTAGCATTAAAAAAACAAGATTCTGTAGATGTAGTAACTTTATCTTATTAATATCTTATCTTTTAAATTTCTATCAATATAATGTTAAAAAAAAAAATAAACTATCCAACTAATAGAACACTAGTGCATTTTTTTTCCTTAAGTTACTATAACTAGTTTGAAAATTGACATAAAATATTTAATAATAATAATTCAAATAATATTAATAATTTTGAAAAACTCATTTAAAATTTAATAGTCTGAATAACTAAGACTGAGTCTGACTAATTAATAGTCTAGCACCGTTAATCTAAGCACTTTCTCATTAGTAACAATCTTAGCTTTAAAACTTGTATTGTAACAAATGAACATTAGAATAGATTCAATCATAATCTAGGTTCATCCTAGATTTCATAGATTTCAAAAAACTCCTTCACCTTCTCCTTTCCCTATCATATCTATCATCTCTTCTTTCTCTGTCCCGACTTCGTTCTCGATTCTTTTCAGACTTATAGTCTTTTTCTCTATACTTATCAGAGTCTTTATATCTATCCTCTCTATACTTATCCCTATCTCTACCATTTTCATAACTAACACCTTCTTCATGTTCATCGTCGCCCAAAAGTAATCTTGGAGACGTTACCCAATAAATCGTAGGTGATTCCCCAATCGTAAAACAACAAAATTCTTTGGTTAATTATTTCAGGGGATCGATACTGGAGGGTATAGTGTTTGGAATCCGAATAGTCAATAATTGTTAATCAAAAAGTAATTTTTAAGACTGAAATACTTAACTTATAATAACAATCAAAATACTATTAAGTTTTAACTGTCAAATTCTTTAAAGCATAAAAACTTAAAATTGAAAAAAAAAAATAGTGCTAAAAAATATCTAATACCCTCCCGCCATTCTATATTCTTTTATTCCCTTCTAATTTATATATATGCGCGGCTTTTTCTCCTACAAATCTCGTAGCAAATCTTTAAACATGCTTATACTATACAAAGTTGTATAACCATTTATCGCTTTCATAAATATTTTCCCATTGCTATGCAGTAAAGCACAATGCTCATCTAATACTGAATCATGAGTATTTAAAACATGACCTTCTACATCTTTTTTTGAGCCAATGATGAGGGCTTTATCTGTGAAGTTTAAAGTGAGACGATTATATCCAACCTAATCTTTTACAGAAGACGTAGACTTTGAAGGATTTATTACTTGTGCACTAGAGTTATTAGTAGAGGTGTGCTCAAATGCGTATAGAGTGATGTTATCATCCCGTCGAGGCCTTGTACACTTATTTGGAATAGTATATGAAGGTAGTTAAGGAAATACTCGTTTTACCGTTTCTTAAGGCTTAGTACGACGACCTGTTGCGGAAGGTCCGCTCATAAAAGAACATTACATCCAATGTCCGTAACACATGGTTTAAGAATTTTAATTGAACTAAGTAAAACTTAAAATATACGGTTGTTAAAACTAAAGATAATTGATTTTAACAATTTTCTAACTAGCAATTATCAATTTTTATGTTTTAAGTTTCTATTTAATATTCAGACCTGCACAGCGTAAAATTTAAATAAAAGATATCCAAATTAATAAAAATTAAATCATATTAGAATAATTTACATAATGATATACTCTTCAAATTTATAATATATATGACGTTTAATAGAAATATAATCAAACATAAGATATAGAATTTCAATTATGAATAACAAGTTTCATTAGCGTGAGTCGTGACACAAAAAAAAAGTTTAAAGCAAAAATCGTAAAACAACTTATATGCGGCAAAAGTACATCAGAGCTTATGAATCGAACATTCATTTATATTAGTCAGAAATTAGAATACTATTGTAATATCTAAATAAAAGCAAGTTATGAGTTACAAAATTCAGAAAACACAAATATAAAAAAAATTCAATCACAATTTCCTTTGACTGCCGTTTTTGACATTACTGGAAACAACACCTCCATAGATAATTTTTCTTAATCCAATATATCTTTAAGCCTCCTGCTTTCTTTAGTCATTATTATTGCAATTTGTTTCATTTTATCAGCACTTTAGTCTGCACTTTTACCAAACCAAGTACTCTTCCATAAACGTCTTAAAGGTTCTGTTTCCTTTTTGAGCTACTATCTTCTTTAATCACTATCTTTTACTTTAGATTCATCGGATTCCTAGCAGATAACACATTAGCACTAACATGGAGAAGAGCCTTAATAATAAGCTTATTAAGTCTCAATGTCATTTTAATTTTATCTATTGTCTCCGATCTCTTCTTGATTTTTTTCTGCCAAATATCTTTTTCCTCTCTCCTCTAACAAAATCTCAGGATTATAGCTTATTGTAATTTCATCTCCGGGATTGATATCTCTTGTTGCATTTACCATACCATAGTTGGGGCTCACTACGGCAGTCGGCGAACAGCTATGATTTATCAGGCCACATAAAGGTCGAAAATGCACTGGTGGAATTTCTATATTTTTTTATTTACTTTCTAAGCACTTCAAAATCTAGTTTGCCTACTCATCGTTTATTCTTGAAAGTACCACCGCTTAAGGATAAGAAAGTTGAGATTTTAAATTTTTTGTGATTTCTTTTTCTACCGGTAGCTTCAACAATAGTTCACTCCGAGCTTTTATATCGGATTAGAGTTAGTTGAATTTACGATTAATTTGTCCTGGATTCATAAAGATTTATCCTGCAAACTAAGCATAATAAGTTTACTAATACTTCTAATCACCATGTTAATTAGAATATTCATAATCCTTAAATAAAGCACTCCAATCTTGTTTGGTCTCAAAACTTAGTAATGGTCTTTCCATAAAAATAATATCACCTCGTTTAATTGCTTTGTTCGCAAAAAGACCCACACCATAATTACATCCTCTTACTTCAAAAGGTAATTGCGCTAAAGTTCTTGCAACAGCAGGTTTCGTTTTATCTTAGCTTGGATATAGTACTATAAACCTGTGTAAAATCAAATCTTGCAAAAAGTTGATTTCATTATTAGTTTTGTAAAAATTAGAAATATGTTTCAAGTTTTTAGACTAAATCGATAAAGTATGCGAAGTATAAGTAAAAGGATTATTAACATCATCCCTTGTACTATCTCCTTCGTCAGATTTACCACATATAGTTACGCAATATCTACCATTTTTATAATTAAAGATACGACCAGTCTTTCCATTGTATTGAGGTGTCTTATTCAGACCAAAGATTTCAACAAAATCATAGACTTGAATATTTGAAGTGGAAACACCAGCTTCAGATGCATCTAGGTTTTTTGATAAATTTTAATCATTCATGATTATTAATACTCAGGTGTTAGGGTAACTGTATCTAATAGCAGTAATTACTTGAAATCTAGTAAGGATGAATTATTAACTAAGATTTGAGGTTTGTAATCATAAATTCAAAATTTACAATTTGAGTTAATTATAGACTCTTGAGTATATAATAATATTTAAGTTCTCATAACCTCTTACAGTCTCATAGACTCAGTTCGAAACTTAAAAAAATATTTTATTTAAACTGTTACTTTTTATTTCTAGAATTTATTTTATAATTTCAAAGTTCTCAAATCTAACTGATAATTTCAAAAAACATTTAAGTTGTCCTAGTGTAAATAAGTTTTACAATAAGTTATTTTGTATGGATACATCATGACCATAAGTTTTTAATATTTATTTAGATTTAGAAATTAGTAAATTTCTGAAGAATAGTAATATATTCATCATCTAGAGAGTCAAACTATTAAAAGTAGATCAAAAAATTAAGAAAAAAAGTTCTTAAAAAATTGTCATTTTATTCCCCACATTTTCCAAGCAGGTTCTCTTGTGAACCAGTTTCCATCTTTATCAGGTGTTTATTCCGATTCCGGTATACAATGTTAATAAACCAATTCCCAAGCTTTTTAATATCCAATCCTCTCGACAAATCTTCGTGTTTCACTATTGGCATTCCAAGGATAATGTTTTTCAGGTAAATACCTATATGAGTTAGAATCATCTGTAAAAACACGCATTGGTTATCGTTAATTGTCTTCAAATTGGTCAGGCGTTTTAACTAGCTCCTTCTTCGCTTTTTCAACCTCCTCAGTAAGTAGACTGTCGAGTGGATCTAGATCCTCACCACCAAAAATTATTGAATCGGCCAAGTCACCACCAAGAGACTATGGAAGTTGTGACCAATCAGCCAATTCTGATAACTTCTTTCCTGTTTCTGCTTAGCGAAAAAACTTTTTTTAAGCTTTAGTCATAGGAATATATCCATACTTTAAACAGCGTCTTACTTAAGGCTTTTTTTTTAATACAAGTTCATCTATTTTTTCTACGGATGGTAAATCTTATTAACTCGAACGCGATAACAATCTTTTAGAAATCTCATTTTGAGAACTCTACCTTTCTTCCTAATTGCTCAAACCTAGTATCTGGCTAGCTCTTTATATTAAACTACTTTATTCATCCTATTCACTTTTTTAAGCTTTAACTTACTAGTTTGTATCCTTCGAACTTTCTCCCTCTTCGTCAGATAGAGTAGTGTAAATCTAATCAAATTTTCCATTATCACCATCAGGACAGTCAGATGCGTAGTATAATTCAGGTTCTTTTTCGACATTAAGAAGAGACCCCGGTCTAGATCTTTAAGAAGAATTTACCAAAGAGAATCGATATGGTATAATCGTATCATCTGGACTAGCTGAATGTTAAAATGGAGAAGATTTAATACTTGAATGACTTGGTGAGGATTTTTTGATTATTGAACTTTACATATTTCGCGTATCATGATCTATATCGGAAACTGATTTAGATGGAGATCTCTTACTTGGCGTTTTAATATCTTCTTAACTTGCTTAGCCTTAAGCATTCAAATTATTATGATGAGAATCCGATTTAGCTGGTAAAGTTTCTAAATCATCTATTTCTTCATAATCTGAATCTGAGTAAAAATCTTCTTCTAAAGCACATTTTTCATTAGGACCGGTGATATATTTATTTATGTCGTCAGGATTTCCCTCATCTTTTACGGAGACAATAAGTTTATCAACAATTTCTCGGGATAAGGTCATTTTAACTATTGAATATACTTTACCAAAGTATACTGGTAAATTCATTACATAAACTGCTTTTGATGCATAGGGGAAGTTTTCACTTTCCATACGATCTATTTAAGAAATAAAATCTATAACAGAACGCGCTGGAGAAAATAGTAATTTATTAGACTTTAGTAATTAAATTATTAATAATTTAAAGAAATAACATTTAAATTATAATACTGTAATAATACAAGAGTTTTTTTTAAATATATCATAAATAAATCATATCAGTACTTGTAAAATCCCAAATGTCTGCACCGTTAACATCAATGATAGCAATATTCTAACTGACAATTCTTCCAGTTAATAATGAAGCGCATAAAAATCGTATTTTTGTTGTATTAGCCTATTCATAACCCATTTTTTATATCATTCTCGTGACAGTAGTATGTTTACTAAATAAATTTGTTAAACTCCTATTATATAATCGCTCCATATAAATAGGACGACCATAACGATCTAATCCACAATAACCAGCTGGAAATTAAAAAAAAAATTAAAATTAATTGATATTATTATTTAAATGATTAATCTTTTTTTTTTCAATGAAAATTTCATATTCTCCCCGGTTGGGCTTGGTTCAATTTACAACTCTCTACCTATTTCCCTTTAAAACACAGGTAGTTTTACATTTAAAAATAGTATCATTCAAAGTTAAATCAATAAAAAAATGTTATCCTATATACCTGGATAATATTCAATCATTTTTCTTCTTTCTAGTCCAAATATTTACAATTTTTCTATTTATAATTCTGATTGATATTTTTCTATATGATGTATTATATATCTTTTTGTTTTTTCTTTATAAAAATTAGAGCTTTTTAAAAATTTATAGTAATTATCAATAGTCCAATGTGATGGCGTTTTCAAAAAAAGTGGATTTTTATTCTTATCTAATGAAAGTTTTATATCAGACTCTGAAACTTCTGATTTTTTTCTAACTTACGTAATATCTGAATCTGATTCAGCAGCAGAGACATCAGCAGTATACTCCTCAATAGACTAAATAGCAGGTTCACTCATTTCGTTTGAAAGACCTAATCTTTATCTTTCTTGCTTTATTTTTTACATGATTACTTCATTTTTTTCAGAAAGGAGTTTTTCTATGGGTTATCGTAATTCTAAGTTTATCTAATTTTCAATTTATCTCGCACCATCATGAAAAGAAAGTTTATCACCTGGATTTGGTATCTAAGAATCTCCAAAATAACCAAACATGAAAAAAAAAATTTTAACTGATTACTACAAAAGTATGGAATGATTCTCTAAAATAACCAAAAACTGAAAATTAAAATAGTCTTAAAAAAATATATCTAAGGTACATTAATGATTTTCAAAAGTAGTTTTCAGGTTAGGCTACTACGAAACCTTATCAAAAAAAAAAAAAAATCTAAATAAGTAGTTGGACAATGTAAAAAGATGTTTATGCTCTATTTCAATTCTAAAGACATTGCCTTCAATAATTTGATGTTATAATTGCAATTGATATAATATAGCTCATCATCTGATAGTTACTCTGTAAGTAATAAATGTTGTCAGTAAAATTTATCCTATCTTTAATACAAAGTAGTTTAACTTGAACACAAGTAAATAAATTTTAGATTAGCATAATTTTTTATTTAGAATTTTTCTTTATCACCTATGATCCAACTCGTTCATCTGGCCTAGTTACTAAGAAATTAAACAACAGTTTATAAAAATACAATTTTCTATAATTTCAAAGCCCCTTATAGCTCAGCGGTAGAGCGTCTGACTGTAGTAGCCGCAGATATCGGACGGTCACTGGTTCGAATCCGGTTGAGGGGATTTTTAATGTCACCGGATTCGAAATCGTCCTTTTGTCACTGCTCTTCGTACTATTACTTGTCGTTATAATATATAAATTAGTTGACAAGGATTAATTACCAAAATTAAGTACTTATACAAATTTAATTACTTTTGATATTTAAGACTAAACATATACAGTAATCTTATAATTCTTTGAAATTAAGTTTTATAAATCGTAATAGAAAAATCTTTTAAAAAGCCAATTATATGATGAACAATACAATTATTAATGAACTAAAATACAAGTAATCTATTAATGCGTCTGTAATCTAAATAAACAAAATAAATAGCTCTTAAAATAAATAGTTATACATAAATTATTTGGTACTATTAGTGAATCTGTAAAAATAATAGAATCGACGAACGTTTTAATGTTTAATAAAATTGCACTTTATGCATTATAAATATTTTTTTGATCTATGTAATTAATTTAATCCATTATAACGATATAAATTTTTAAAACTTAAAGTACATAATTATACTTAGTTTTGGTAATCTATCCTTAACTTTATCATATACGTTAACATTAAACATAAAATGTTAAGAACAGATAAGTTTTTTCTGACATAGTCTAACTGTCAGTCAACAGACTAATTTTCACTTCCCTGATACCATTTAATTAATAATTTTAGGTGATGCTTTTGTTGGATTCATACCTGGACCAACAGCCATACTATTATTAATTAAATTAGCTTAATTCGGAATTTTTTATTCCTCTCTTTCAACAAAATGCATCCATCGACTAAGCATATCCTCTTTCTAAACATTAACAGTAACAGATTCACTTTAACTTTTATCAGGTGAATTTGAGTTACTAAATCCAAGTGATAATTCGTTGATTGATACTGTATTGTTTTCTGATTTTGATGGACTTACTGAATTACTATCGGATTCAGGAAATAATTTATTAGGGGTTACCGATATTTATGGTAATTAATTTTTTAATTGTGTAAGATTCTTATTGAAGCCTAATTAGACAGATTATAAAGCGTTTTAATTAACATTTTGCGCTTTCAATTTATCCATAGCAACCGTTTTTTTAAGTTTCTTATTTTTCACTAAATAAGATAATTTAGGATACAGATCGTTATAGTATAACGGTCGTTCAATATGATCTAGAACCATATCAAAAGAAAGTTTATCACTTTTTTAATGAGCTTAATTGGCTAAGGTAGCTACTGGAGCTTCTGAGAAAAGTTATTCATACTCCTTCCGGATGACAAAATTATATTTTTACTTGAAATTAGTATAAAATTTATTTTATACATTAATATAAAGCTGCTAAAGCATCATCAGCAGAAGGAAGGTAAGAAGTATTTTTATCTAGGAAAATTTCAATTCAGAATCAGACTGAGACCTGAATCTAAGACTCTACAAAAAAACTAAGGTTCAAAAATTTGTTTTAAATGAAAAATAAAAAAATCAATATAGTTCTAAAAAGCTATAGTATCAAGAAAAAAAAGAAAAAAATCAATATAGTTCTAAAAAACTATAGTATCAAGAAAAAAAATAAAAAAATCAATATAGTTCTAAAAAACTATAATTAGTACCTTTCTTGATATCTCCCATTAATTTACTTTTCATTATCATATATTACTCTCGTAAACTCAAATTCGTAGTTGCCACTAAAAAAAAATAAATCATAATGGGAAGGGTTTTAAAGGGAAATAGGTTGCTAGTATTAAACAAATCATACTTTGTTCATCAGCTTTTCTCAACAACATCGTAGTTTCATCCACTATTTTTCGTCCACCTAAATAGTGTAGTTGCTAGTTACTAGAACCTCCTTCCTCGTTTAAACCTCCAATGCCATCACCTCCAAACCGCCGTTTAAACCAGCGACTGCCACCTGCTATAACTTCCAACGTTTTGTTCTAGTTCTAATCATTCGTGGTTGCACTTGTTGATAGAGGCTAAAGTTGAGGACCAATGTTCGCTTCAGGTAGTTATGACTCAACAAACTAATTGATTGTTCTGAGTGAAGCATTAGGACCTGCTGTGCTGTGCTCAGCAAAATCTGGAAACTACCACCTAATATCTTTAGTAAGTTTGGAAACTGGAGGAATGACATAGTACTGAAGCTAATTATTATTTATAGCAGTTTAATTAGTAGGAGTTTACTGAGGAGTAGTTTATGGATAATAATTACTCTTTACTGCCATACTAGAAACGATAGGAGCAGTATTCTTTTATAAATTCAAAAGATTGTCATTTTGTTAAACCAGACTATTTTCAAGTGCTAAGTTTTCTGCTTTATCTTTATTTTCTGCAACCTCAAGATTATTAAGTAAACCCAAAGTAAAAGGACTATGTTAAATACTATCAAAATTCAATGCTCTTAAAAAAAAGTCAACTAGAAATTCTGTCAGATGCAGCATTAATTCTAACGTTCTACCATCTTAACTATAGCTTTCAACTGAGAACAGATCAAATTCAGTAACTAAAGCAGGTAGCTCGATATCCAAACCACTACATTTCCTCAAAAATCCGTCGTTCAGAAAGTATAGTATTCCATCATAATTTAAATCAGGGATTGGACAATCCAGAATAGCTTCTATGTCGTCCGCTGATTTAGCCAGTTGCGCAAGTGAATTACGGTTGAATTTCATCATTTTATTCTTTATACTCAATAAGTCTGGTCCGCTATAATTATTGAACTCTTTTGTTTTTTTCTTACCAGTTGAAGTCGCGGGATGTGCTATTACGTCTAAAATAGTTTAATCTTTATCATTTTTCTAAGTTGATCGTGAATAATACTAACTAGCACCTCTAGCGGAATGTTTTATCGAATTGATGAAACTCTTAAAGTTCTTAAAATACCTTTTATCTCTCATTTCTAGCACTAAATCTTAGAAGTGACCAACTATTGCTTAACTCGAAACAAATATCTTACCTTCTATAGTCTATTAATCTAAATATCCATTCTTCAGCTTCATACCATTATAAGTTCCATGGGTATTGAAACTTTAATTACTGACCGTAATAGCTACACTCTTATCGCTCTAGCTTTTCATTTTCTCCATATCACGTTTTATTTGACTTATCATCAAGTTGAGTTTATCCAGTCTACTTTCCTACTTTTTTATGCTTTTTTTCTGTCCCTCAATCAAATTTCTAACACTAGGACTTTAAACCTCAATATCTCGAGTAGCCAGCTCTTCCAAATTTACTTATGCGAATTTCATTGTCTATGTTATCAGCTCTTTACTATCATCCTTTTTGCCTTTCTTTTTGCGCTCATCTTCTGCCTTTTTAGCTTGTTCCTCGACTTATTACTCGATCTCCTTCTGAATACGTATTTTCTTTTAGCTATCAGTCTCTTATAAACAGCTGGGTATCAGCCGCGCATTATTCTTTGTGAAGTGAGAAATTGGAGAACCGTCTCTGTTTTTTTTGGAACGTATGATCTTTTAAATATCATCCGTCGATTTCCAGGGCGTCCAGCCAGGAGAAGCTTCTGTTGATTTTTCGAGTGCTCTTTTTTTTTCATAATATTAGTCCTTGGCATCTATTTTGTATTGCTCACGAACAGATTGCATGTAACTGGGAATTTGAAAGTTTTAATTTATTAATATATTATATAATCTAAGGTCTTGATAATCAGATTCATAGTAGATACTTGATATTAATTAATTATTATAATTATTTATTAATTGTATTACTATTACTATAGAAATTATATTAGTAAAATTATTGTCATAGAAATTAATTTAATTCTTAAAAAGTTACAAAAAATATATTACTTCTCTTCTTTCATTGTATCTTCGGCAATCCATATCGTTCTTCTCAATGTTGATACGTTTTCTGATTCTCTTGCTAACAAAACGTTAATTAACTCGTTGATACTCGAAAAACCACTTGCTTCCCTTAATTGGTCGAGAGCTTTTTGATGTTTTTGGAGTCTTTCCTACGCTTACTTTATTTTTCTTCTATGCATGGCGTTGAAAAAAGCACACCTTATTATGTCATTTTTCATCCAGTCTTCATTATAAGTGGACTCTTCTGGGGCTAGAGTATAATGGAACTATTAGTGTTTTTACGGTACTATACATTGATTTTAGTTGAGTGTTTATCGTCTAGCAGAGTAATCGGGATATCCACCTAATCGCAAAGGTTCACCTGGCTTACGCAGTTTTTTTCTGTTTTGAGGAGATTGGTCATCGTCATCGAATTTTGATTTTACTACTTCTTTCTTCTGTTTTTTCTGTACAGCTACAGCCACACCTGTGTTAACTGCTTATCTTATATGTACTGCAGGACTTGAGTCGACCTTAACCAAATCAGTATCAAAAGCTACACTTGAAGTTAGAGTCACGCTTTTTCCAACCTTTTCGCCTTCTTTTTCATTGCCACTTCCAGTACTTAGCTCGCCACCGTCTATCGTTCCCGGTCGTTTCATTACTTTCTTTGAATTACCCAAAATACTACTTGTTTTTTTTACATCCACTTTTTCGTCTTCAAAAGTGTCAGTGGAAGCTTGACTTCTCCTACCCTTTCCTTTAGCGCCTGAGGCATTATTTCCCGATATCCTTCCAAATGATTGAGATTATGTAGGGCTAGATGAATCATTATAATTTTCAGCGGATTATTAATGCCCAAACCTCACACTCACACGATCTTTTTTATGAGCATCAGCTTCTTTTTCAAACTCATCAAATTATTGCTAGTAGCGACCTTTACCGCCAGGCGACTGAAAAAAAAAATCATGCTCCCTCCAGCTAGCTGGGGTCCCGGTCTTAAAATAAATTACTATATAAAATTTTTACTTTTTCGTCTTCTGAAGTTGAATCGGATGATTCAGAACTAGATTTGTTTTCAGAATCTTTGTCACTCGAATCTTTCTTCTTCTTGCTGTTCGGACTTTATGCGATTGTCTCGCCATTAGGTCCCTTAGCCCAAGGCTGTTCGGAGTAATATCGGCACTTAGTTGCTTTTCTATGATCCTCCAGATCTTACAACCCCATCCAGCAAGAATTCAATGCTCTCTAAAACTATCTCGCATCTCTTTTTCGTTCAGCTTTCAGCATTCTCATCTTCGTTCCAGTGTCTGAGATTTCTTATCTAACTAGAAATAACGTTTCGTTTTGTTTTTTAATCTGACCTGTAGTTGCTGTACTTGAGATCAACAAGTCTCTCAACCCAGACCTTTATGTTGTTAATTCTCCACGTACATCATCAATTTCCTTTCTCAACGATTCATTAGCTCGCCATTTATCGGCTAATTCTTGATGTTTGTGATAAAGCCTCTTAGTCAACACTTACAAACTCACAGACTTTATCTCTTCCATCTATTTCTTATGGCGCTCTTCTGCAGTAAGCCTTTTTTTCTGATAGGCGTCATCATCCATCATAGAGCTATTCATGATTGATGATAACATCTTCTACTTAGCCTCTCTCCATTATATACTTCGTCTTTCTGAACCTTATGGACTAGCAGAATCAGCACGTGATTTTAAACTCTTACTTCTCGTTCCAGTAGAAGTTGGACTCACACATTCTGATTTCTTTTCCATATCACCATCTAGAACTAGAAAATCTCCTTTATTAGGATTACTAGAATCATGTGTTGGACTTAATTCATCATCTGTTTTTCCGCCATCTAAATCTTTTTAAGAATTGCTACTCTTCGAACTTTCTAGAAAAAAAAAATTAGATGGTGGAAAAACTAAAGATTTTGATAATGGATTCGGAAAAACTGATGTATTATTCCCCCTGGTTCGCTAAGAGTCGGACTTAGTCTTTATAGGTAATTAGATACAAATTATTTCAACATTGGCAATTATAATATAAATTAAAAAGTTTTACTTTTACTCAAACTTTTTTTTTTATCTTCTTTCTCTTCTATTTATTTTTTAATAGAGTCGAATTCTTCATCTTTCATGGTTAGAGATTTTGCCATATATTTTTTACGTTTTTTTTCCTATAAAGTAGCAGCTTTCTTTTCTTACTCAGTCATTCTTGAAAAGTCTCTCTTTTAGGGTTTATTAGACTAAGAGGAAGTTGGTGATTCTTTGTCTACCGATTTGAAAACTTTGTCCACTCTATAAGCATCTCGTTCATCATGACGTTATTCAAGTTTGTGAGCTAACTCGAGACGGACCTGAGAAAAATGAAATTGAGAAAATCATGTAACATGTTTTCAAGTTAATATGAAAATAGTCTGATTCTAGAAATTGAAATTCTAGAAAACTAATTAATAATTATAATTTACAGTCTTAGTAAGTTCTAACAATCTTCAATCTTGTCGTAAATTTAAAAATATAGTCATAAGATTAAATTTCAATATATACTGCTTTCTTTGCTTCCACAGTAGCATGATCCAGCTTCTCTATCACTCTCCTACCTAACTCGACTTTTCTCAACATTAAAGCCAACTCTTATTACATCTACTAAAATTTCGAATACTAATGCTTCCGCAGTGAGTCATGTGCGTCACTAGGTCCTCCCAAATGAGAATCCAAATTATTGTTGAAGTTATACATGTTAATAATTGATGGACCACCAAGCTAAGCTTCAAGATTTGGCGCCCCCATAATAACATTTAGGTTTATTGCTTCTAATCGTTAAGCAAGCACAGGATTCTAAATTGCTTCTTTATCTGTTTCAGGATCAGCAAATCGAGCTATTTTTTGGTAAGGGTTATTAGCTAGACTTGCAGCATTGTGAGTTTTTATCGTAATGGCGTTGAGATGTAGATCATGTTTTGGATGTTAAGATGAAGTAGGGTTTTAAGGTTTAGTCTATACAGGAGATGATTGGACAGAGCCAAGTTACATACTACCACAGCCTATATTCGCAGATTAATTATTTGACATACTTATAACTAAATTTAATATGACTTAGTTACTATTATAAACTAGATCGACTGTGAGATTATTTCAAAATTTTAAACAATAAAAAAAATTTACAGAATAAAAAAAATGACTATAATTATTTTCAAAAAAAGATAAAATAGTTTTTTCAAGTTAAGTACATTCATTGAAAAACTCAAACTCTTAGAACTGTTTTTCCAGCATATTCAAGACAATGTAAACATTTAGATCGTAAATTGATTCTGAACACTACTTAGTACTCTCAAATATTTGTCAATGTTTACTTTTCAAAAAAATAAATTTATATTTAACCAAGCATTTAAACTAAGCCTTAAGGCTTAGGGTATTAACTGTTACTGTAATATAAGTACATGATTATAATTTAGACATTAGTTCGTTATTAAAATATCTAGTCAGAGACAATTGATGTTTACATTGGTTATCAAATAATAAAAGATCAGATTTAGTTGAATCACCTTGCTTTTTTCTTTTTCTTTACTTTTTTTGACTATTTTTCAGATTCACATTTTTTACATTTTTTCAAAACTTTTTCACCGAGCTTTGCTAGTTTCAAAAGTTTCTTGTTCAAGACACTTTTTTCCGATATATCTTTCTTGTTTACCTCATATTTACAGTGTCTGTCAGCAAAATCTTTATCACCTTAGATATCTAGTGTAATTAGAGATAATAAATTCGGTTCTTATTTTAGTGTTTATTCTTTTATATTACTAATTGTATCAGACTCTTTGGTGTTAGTAATAATTTCACCTTCATCATGATCATCATCGATATCCATTAAATTCTCTTATTAAAGAGGTTCACCTTCATCGGATTCTATTTATTAACCCTAATCAGATACAGAGGCATTGTCTGCTTATATTTTTTAATCAGATTTACTCTTCATCACTTCACGTTCAAAATTTTTATCTGAAGTGATACCTTAAAGTTACATATACTAAGCCTATTATTCAATTTAGACTAAGGGTTCTACTTCTTGCTCTAATTTTTTCACTGCTTTCCATACCGTCGCTAATATACCTAAGCACACTGTACAATAGGGAAGAAAGAATCCATACAATATTTAACCCGTTAATGCAGTCCTAGCTTGAAATATTTCAGCTTTTAGCTTTAAAATCTATGTAAGTAGTCTTTTATTCTCTAGATATATAGACCTGTCATAATTTTTTTCAATGTTTGTGGTATCTTATTCATCTTCTAAGCCTTTTAACAAAATTGCCTCTTACTATTCATCCTTCTATTTTATCAGAATAAGATGTTATTTTTACAGATAAGTTGCAATTACCTGTTTACTCGTTTAAAATATAGCTTACATTCGTCCATAATAATCCTATCTTCTGTGCTAAAACTTATTTCTATATAGTATACGAGCTAAAATATTCAAATCTTATTCAATTTAGGAAACAAAACTTGACATGGTTTAATCATATACTTTGATAAATAACAATCGTAGTACTAGTAGCTTCAGAATTTGAAAACCATTATGATTTTTTAAAGTTCCGAAAAAAAAAATATAATCGTTATGATTATCAATTTTGTACGTCACTGTATAATTGAAAATTAGACAAAACAAAAGAAATTGAAAAAAATGAGTGATATTAAAGTAAATTAATTACGATACAACTTAGCACATCGACTATAAAATGTAAAAATCAAAAAAAACAAGAATCTGAGTGCATGGAAATAAATTATAGAACGGAACAATAAAAAATAAGTACTTAACACTATATTAAAGCATATAGTCAATATGTAACATCATGAATCTATAAATGAATTAAACATTGAAAAAAAAATAAATGAATTCGTAATTATAAACTTGATTATCTGAAACTTTTTGATTCAACTTTGAATTTTGATATGATACATTAAATATTATGATTTAGTTAAGTTGAGTTTAATCAGCTATGTAATAGAAAATCATTAATTGGTATTTGTCTCAACTTTTCATTTGACAATTCATGAACTCTTTTATAAATCTATTCTGACTCACTGTCTTCTTCGCGAAGTGGTATGGCTTAATCATTTGGATTAGATTCAGAATATATTTTTTTATTAAGCCTAGGATGGTTCCAAGTACTCCAACTATTGGAAACCGAATCAGTATCAAACTTCTAATAATCTTACTAAAAAAAAGGGTATTTTTTACTTCCCCAGCCGGAAGAGTATGATTTTTTACAGTGAAAAAAAAAAAGGTATTTTTAAATTTTTACCTTATCGTTTCTAAATCTTTAAACTCCTTATGTACTACGTTTTGATACAGAATTACTTCGATACTGAGAGCTTTTTCTACTAGCACTATCCCAGGAATTATTGGATCTTGTTCTATCATATTTTCTTACACTATCGCTTTAGTTAAAGTTTCTATCATTTTAGTTCATTCTATTTGATCTAGGTAATTTAAAATTAGATTTAGCTTTTATTTATTGCTAATTTTCTACACTATCCTGAACTACATGTTTAACAGTTGATTTCACTGTATCAGTTATTGATCTTTACAGATTTTTCTAAACGTCGTTCATTTTCTAATCAATAGCAGATTGAATTTTTGTGTCGATGTTATCTGTAGTTGATATACTAGCGACACCGTGATCTCGTTTACTCTAAAAAGTACTTCCTGAATTATAATTATCTCTACGATTTTATCTAGGACCAAGGTCGATTGATTAAGTCTATTAATTCCTTTTAGCTGATCGCAAGTCCTATTCCAAATCCCTCAACCTATCCTCGTTTTTCTACAACTCCCTTTGAGCGTCCTGAGCTTTGTCCTATTCTTGCTATAGCTTTCTCTCCAATTCAACAGACTGATCTCGCTCTTCTTTTGCTTTCCTACGCAAAACCTTAGTATGCTACGTTTCATCTTACAGCTTATCTTCAAGAGCGTCTCGCTGCCTATGCTCTTCATTAAGTTTGTGCTCAAGTTCATCTGCATGCTCATGAAATTTATGTGCCTACTTATGCTCTTCGTCAAGCTTGTGCTCAAGTTCAACCGCGTGTTCATGTTATTTATTAGCTTCTTTTTCAGCGACTTGTTTTGAACGGTGCTCTCGATCGAGTTATTCTGTTGTTTTAGAATCATCCATGCTATCCTACCCTCTACTGAGTCTGCGCTAGCGATCTAAAACTTTTCTATCAAGTTGATTCTTCTTTACTTAGTCCTCCAGTTTTTTCTATATGTTGTGTTCACGTTCTAATTATGTTTTATCTTCTTACTATTCTTTAAGGTCTTATTCTAAGTTATGCTTTTTTTCTTTACTAAGCAGTTTTTTTAACTAATTGATTTACTTCTCCTGCTTACGAATCTATCTATCTTGGATACGATCTGTGTGTGATTTCTCAGAATGAGTATAAGTTTAAGATGATTGACTTTTATTATTATTTGTACCTCCTGTATTTTAATTTTGATGAGAAGACTTAGAAAAAGCACGGTCAATCTTACTTTCTAATCGGTTTAGAGTATGAGATAGAGAGTGGTCAGCTTTAGATACTGTTACAGTTCCTTAAGATTACCGATTATACTATTAGATATCTTAAGCCTATGATTTCCTACCAAGAAATCTTTTGTGTCTATTAGAATTGGAATATGTATTTGCGTTCTTGTCACAGCCGTTGCATTTTTCAACTTTACTTTCCAGCCGATCGAGACGATGATCTAATGTTCCCTCAAGTTTTTCTATTTTTTTCAGAGCTGACTAAGATTCTAATTCAGTTGCAGTTTTACTTCGATGCGACTGTCGTCCAGTCCAAGACTGTGCATCACTATCAGTAGCAGCGACTGTAGCTGATTTCCATTTTTATGATTCACGTGAGTATTATCTTCTATCGGTCTGATAATTTTTTCTACTCGTGTCTATTTTTAACTTCTTCATAGTATCAGAAGTTGCACCTTCTTCTTCCAGCGACTTAATATATTCCAGTTACTCATCCTGCTGATTGACTTTTTATTTGATCCTTGCTAACTCATTCTTAACATCACTTGTTTCTTTCTTTGCATTTTCAAGCTATTTATCCTAACTCTTATCACGCTATTTTTCTTCTGTCTGAGCTTTTTTAGTAGCAGCTTTAACTGCTTTTTTAATTCGATGTTCAGATCTTTATCTTTCTATTTCGACAGCTTTTGCAATTGATTTATGTAGCTCATGTTTCTAAGAGTCAGATATATATTTATCGCTTTTGATTTTTGCAGAAGCTTCTGCTTCAGCTTGTTATATCTTTATATTAGCTTCAGCTTATGCTCTCGCTTCAGCTTGTTAGATTTTCTAATTTGCTTTATTTTCTGCTTCTTTTTACGCTTTTGTAACTTTTTTCAAAGCATTTCTATCAGCTTAAACTTCTGCATTCTTTGCTTTTATTTCAGCCTCTACTTTTGCTTTACTTGCTGCTACTTCAGCTTTTGCAGCCTTTTTGTTTGCATCATCTGCAGCTTTTTGTGCTTTAGCAGATTTTAAAGCTTCATTAGTATTCATTTGCCTAGATTTATCTGTAGCGTTTTTATCTGACTTACTTTTTGCTTTATTTTTTTCTGACCAAGTTTTATCTGATCTTTACTTAGATTCTGATTTCCACTAACGATTTTTTCTAGCTCTTTTATACCTCTCACGACGAGTTAGTTTTTTTAGTTTTTTAGACTTATCTTTTTTAAATTTTGATTTGTCGACAGATTTTATATCTTTATTCTTGTTTCTCCTATCCCAACTCTTAGACCTATAATTCTTATCTATAACTGTTTAGTTTTATCGTTTACGATTTCTGTTCGATTTAGATTTAGTATTATCCTTCTTACTAAAGTCTTTCGATTTGTTCCTCCTCAGGCTCTTCAATTTATCGAATTTCGATTTTTAGTTCTACTTCTAACCTTTTCTCGATCTCTAAGACTTAGCTTCTCTTTATCTTTAAACTTTAGCTTTTTTAGTAGCTTCATCTTTTTTCGCAGCTTCAACTCTCTTTTTTTCAACCGCCTTTTTCTCAGCATCAGTCATAGCCTTCTTTCTCTCTATCACTTTCCTCTGCTCCTATGCAGCTTATTTCAACTTTTCTGCCTTTTTTCTATCTCTTTCTTTCTATTTTCTCTCTTTCTCGGCTTTTTTAGCCTCTTCTTACTTTCTTTACCTCTCTATCTTCTCAAGCCTCTTCCTTTCTAACTCAGCGAGTCTATCTCGTTCCTATTTTTCAAGCCTAAGTCTCTCTAGACGTGCTTCCTCTCTGAGTTTTGTTACTAATTGCTCTTCTTTGATTTTTGAGTTCTGAAGTTATTTCATATGTTTTTATCTTGCTTACTGATCTACTTTTCTTTTATTACGTAGTTAACCTATAGTTTATACTTGATTAGTTGAATTACTGGACTGGTCGATTAGGGTGAGATTATGATTAGAAGGATCAGAAGTTCTGTTGAGGTCAACACCATAAATAGATTGAGAGTCACTAATTTCGTAGAGAGATGTGTAATTGGTTGCAACTTCACACCTACCGTCTAGTTTTTCCTCGAGAATACAGCCCCAAGTGTTGCTGAATATATCAGAACTTACAGCAGCGTTAGATCTTAGCAATGAAAATAGAGGTCTGTGTTTTGATTTTCTTGTTTTCTTGAATACCTCTTGAGCGCAGTCCTTAACATTATCGAAATCACCTAAGAATTTTTTCTAACCTAGACATAACTACCTCTCTCTAATTAACGAAAAACCTCTCTTTTATGAGTTATCTCTATCACCATCTACAGATGTAGTTCTGTCACAGACTCTTACCAAAACATTACTAACAGCGTTATCGATCGATAATTAGCTTGGTCCAATAGATTCATATCCACCATTCTAATTGCCCTCGTCTAGTTCAATGAAATTTGTTTTTTCTGGTACACTGACCCATTTTCTCATGATCGACTACTCACTAGCACAGGATTTAGGAGCAATAGGTGCGACCATCAAACGTACCGATAAATCTCTTAATTTCTTCGCTATTTTCCCAACCTATCTTTTAAACACCCCAGGTCCGAGACCATCCGTAAACAATACGATCACTGGTTCTGAATTTACCCTAGTGTTCTATAACTCTTTCTCTGCAAGTGTTAGCGCTTCTGCTGGATTGGGAAATCCCTTGTAAAATGGAAGGTTAGAAATTTTCTACTAAACTTATTCCATATCGTTGTTAAGTGGTAGGGCGAGTTCTGCTTCAACAGTTGTACCGTCGTCCTTAATCTCACCGTTTCCGTAGAAAATTATACCAACACGCATCGAAGGGTTGCCATAGATTTGAGAGTTTAATCTTTTGACAAACGAAGTCGCAAACTTTTTCAATCGACTATGATACTCCTCTGGGTTATTTAATTTGGAACCAGATGCAGATAATCCACTTGCAGAAAGATCAAATGCGAGGAGTAAGTCTTACTTACCAGAGCAATGTATATCGGCAGGACAGGTTTAGAGTGTAGAGGTAGAATCAATGTTTCCTAGCATACCAACGAGCTCCCCCGAGGTTGGATCGGTGTAGGTACCGTAATTACTCGATATGTTTTCGTCCTCTTCAACACACTCTTTGATCTCTTCGGTGTGAGTTTTAAGCTCTTATATACCACAAACAGCAGCTCCATCTCCTTCGCTCTCTTCAAGGACTGAACGTACTCTGCGCTTTAGACCAATGGACTAAGAACCCTATTTTCCTTTTGGCAAACAAGTAACCGAGCACTTACCCCAAGCAGACCAATCGCTAAGTACACAATCCTTACTACATGGAGGACCTGAGCAAGCTCGTTCTTCAGTCAAACCAGGACAGGCTCTTCCACCAAATTTAGCGACAGCTTCAACTTCACGTTTTCTGGTCTAAATACCCGAATCACAGGCTGCACTACAGTTAGACCAATATGTAAACTCTGACACTTTGCAATCTTCAGGACAAGGCTTGAGATTGCATGGTAGTTTTAGGTTGAGAGCGTTATGAGTAGAAGTTTTTGTTGGGCATTTGGAACCAAACTTGTTACCTTGCTATAGGATTTCACGGGTCCAAAGCTTAACAGCTCGAATCTTTGTTGAGTTAGAGAACTTTGATGATGTTAGCATAGATTTTTGAAAAAAACTTCTGCCCCATCTTTTTCTCCATCGACGTGGCGTTTTTTTCTTTCTGGAATTTCTTTTCTAACCCCAACCAGATCTTCTCTTAGCAGATTACTTGCGCTTTTATATAACTTTTTTTTTCAGTTTTTTCAGTCGATTTCCTTTTATAGATTTTCTAGACTTAGTCTTTTTTCTTTTACCCCAGCCAAATTTATTGGATTATCTTCTCTTCTATAAAACTTTATGTTTCAATCGACTCAATCTATTCCCTTTACCCCAGCCAGTTCTTTTAGATTTTTTTCGAGATCTTGTTCTTTTAGACTTACGATTCCCACCACGCAGCCAAGACTTAGATTTCTTTTTAGACTATTTACTTCGTTAATTACTATTTCTAAATCTATTAGTAAATCTATTCTACCTTTAAGCTTTCCTAATATTCACCGCTTTTCCGCCGACCCAGCCATCGATACCACCACCAAATCTGAAGCCACGTTTTCCCATGACTCTGCCCATTTCATCACCACTTGCACGACGAAGCTATTCTTCTAAGCTAGGTTCACCAAATGTTTATTTTTTACGTATTGGGTTTATTGGCTTACTCTTCCAACTTCCATCATCCGTCTATTCGACTCCATCAGTAAAAGAATCTACTTCCCATTCTTCGAAGTCAACACCATCAGCTTAACAGTTGAGTTTTTCACCTGTTTTGTCGTCAATACATCCAGTTTCAATAAAATCAGACAATACGCAATCTTAAGCACGATTAGACAAATCAGCTTCAGAACCATTTAGTCGTTATAAAGCCTAATGTACTTTATCTCTGATGAATTTTAAAGCACCTGTCCGAGTGACACTCATGTGTTTGAGATCTTTATCACATTTTTGCATATCGTAGTGAGCTTTTGCTTATGTTTGTTATAGATTTTTTTCAAATAGACTTTTTTCTTTCTCCAGATCCTTGAGTCTAACCCATAAGTCTTTTAAGCTTCTACGTAACTATTTCCTTGACATAAGATGAATCCTTAACTAGCTTCTCAACGCTTTACCATATTTCTTGAATCTGTTCTACCCAACTCGTAATCGTCGACCGAGCTCCTTACGCTTCTAAAATACTTCAGCAAAAAGATAACTTGCGTGTTCGTGAACTTGAGCGCATTCAAGATTGAGTTCGTGCTTACAACCACATCCATTTTCATCGATACCCGTGAAGTCTGAATGTTTTATTGTTAGGTCTTTATTAGAATTCGGTTTCTAGACGGCTGTAACATCAGCAATTTCGTCTTCCTCTTCTTTACCAAGCTATTCGATTTCCTTTGCGTTTTCACCCGCTATGGCAGCTAAGGCTGCAAAATCCGTTTGATTAGCAAGAGGTAATATTCTTTTAGATTCAAGGAGTATCTTCAGTAGGCGACTAAGTAGTTTAGATTTTAGTTTAGATGTTCCAGATTTCATTTTTGTAACTTTAGTCTATACTTATAACAATGCAACTTGTTTAACTTTATTAGAAACACCACTAGGTCCATTTTAAGAAAACCATGGAGTCAAATCTAAATATCGATTTTCAAGACTTTTCAATTCAAGTAAATCATCGGCATCTTCTAAACTAAACTAATTTTCTTCGTCTTCAGACAATTCGAGGTCTGATTCGGTACTAAAATCGTCATCATCTATCTATAAGCTATCATCTTCTAAACTATTCACGTAACGGTAGCGGTCCAATTCTTCATCTGATTCACTCAAGAGACTGAGTTTAGTCAAATCATTGATAAGATATTCAGATTATTGTTCTTCCTAATTTTCATCTTTTGTGAGCTATTAGAGAGTATTAAAAAAAACTTGTGATGTCTAATTAGAGCGTTGATTCATCATCAAGACTGTTGAATTATTGTACATTTCCATACTTTAGTTGAAGCAAGATTTAGGACAACTCTAAACTGATAGCAAAAACTATTCCGAAGATCCAGCCTATTGGTTTTAAGCAGCTGCAGCCTATTCAGGACACTTTGTCATCGTTCTGATTTCGTTACTTTACTGAATTTCGTCTTACTTTTTCTAGATTTCCTTCTTTAATTCATCTTTACGTTTTTACCATGCTTCTAGAGCGTCCTTCACACGTTCTTTTATCGTCAGGACCTCTTACTTACCGTCAGCTAGATCACGCTTACCCAATTCGACTTCAGCACGAACTTCATCGACACTATCGCTTAAGCTCTTGGAACTATCCTCCAACTCACTCAATAATAACGGTAATTTAGATCTTTTCTAATCACAAGAAACCAGTAAATCATCGGTTTCTGCTCTAAGTAGTTCTAACTTGTTATTTAGAAAGTCGCGGAGTTCTGGTGAGACATTCTGTTCTAGTGCTGGTTAAGAATTTATCTAGTTGATAAGTTCATTAGGTAAATCAGGCTGAGAAATTTTCACAGCAGTGTCATAGTCGAGTTGTGGAGCTGGAATTCCAGTATCAAGAAAACGACCTGGGTTGAGGCTAGAAGTTTTTAACAAGCTTGGAATCGAATTGATAGTAAGACTTTCAGATGCGATTGATGAATTTATAAGTTGGGAAAAAAATTATAATAGATTGATTAAATTTAATATATGCATAATAAAGTTATAGTAACTTGCTAACAATTACTAACAATGGAAAAAATAATACTTATTGTGATTATGGAAAAAATAAGTTAAAATAAATAAAAAATAATCACTTCCCGCTTAGCCAGGCTCTTCTATAGTTTGAGAAAAAATAATTCAAATGAGTCCTTCAAATATTAATATCAGCTTAATCTTTTTACTTGCTAAGGCTTATTGGCTCTAACTCTAAGTTTAAGTTTTTTAGATTCGACATAGTTTATAATTAGCTTTTATATGTTACTGTAACTTTGCTAAATTCAAAGTTTAAGTTATAGATCATTATACTTAATTACAAATATCATTCTCATATAGACGAAACACAATCAGAAAACATTTACTGTTTTACTTTAATAAAGAATGATGCGTAGTAAACCTAGCTAAATATTTTTTATTTATTTTTCAACAAAATCTATGTTTACATAGAAATTTACAATGTGAATGCGTTCAACAAAAATGTTTACGACATCAAATCTTGAAAAAATTCAAGATAATGGTAAACCAACGTCACCATAATTTATTATTGAGGTTCATATAAGACTAAAGTAACTTGAATTTTGTAACGCCGCGGCCAAGCTGTAGAATTAATTTTCAAATAAAGCTCATGTTTTTAAGTATGATTAGTGTTTATATAGTTCAATGGAGCGACAAAATATAGTTCAGATCATTATTGTAACACTGATCAAGTGTTAGTAGTTACAGATATTATATTGTTTATACTAAGTAATAGATATTAAATAATTACATATTAATAATGGACCGTAACTTTCAATAATTTTAAAAATGTACTGTTATTAAAATTATAATTTAAAGTTAGTAAGCTTAGAATAATGGGTATTAGACAAAAATATAGTATGAGACTGCTGCAGCTCCAAGAGTCAGACTATTGTAACTATTACTTAATTTTACAGAGATAAGATATAATTTCAAACTTAGTAACTAAAATTAAATTAGTAATTAAATTAATCTACCATCGCACTATACAAATTTTCAAGTTACAAAAAAGCTCACATTCTTCATTTTGACATGATAGCATCCCAATCCATATCCCTCCATTTTGCTTTCTCCTTTTCTGCTTCCAATCTGTGTAATGCTCTGATTTCATACCTCAATGCATTTACTTCACCGTCGCTAATGTAATTTTTGACTGGAATATCAATATTCAAGGTAGTAGGATGACCCTAAGATGGAACATTGTCACCATGTGCTTAAAGTTCAACAAAAGAGGATCGCATGATATCGTAAACACTATCTTTGTTTTCATCTGCAAAATATGAATCCCACTTCATTTGGGCGTTGATTTTCTCTAATTGTTTTTCACTCTCGTTCATTTTTTCCATATGATCAGCAAACGTTGGAGGAGGAAAACACTATTCACCTTTACAATGAGTAAAAACAGGACTAGGAAAATTGTACTTTTCAGAGATTTGTTAAGCGATTTTAGATGGCTTCATGTGATCATGTGGAACTAAGTCAATATTTAAGTTTGGGTTAGAATCTACAAAATTGGAAATAAAAGTATTTTCTTGTTCAGCAGGTGCAGCTTTTTTATCAAAGATAAAAACATCTGGAGCAAATGGATCAAATTTTAATTGATCTTTACTGAGTTTATTATTAATCTTGAAAGCAAAAGCATCAACGGGAGTGATAGCAGCAAGCAAATTGGTGAGGACTAGAATAGTTTTCATGGTTTTGAGTATAATTAATATTTAAATTATGTTTAGTAACACCAACTTCACGAATCAGATAGTTAAAATTTCACAAAGTTAATGATATAAATTTATCTAAATTTTTTTCAACAAAAATTACTTGTACAATAAGTTACTTAGAGACAAATACTTATTTAATATGAACTGCTTTGCAGCTTTTAAAAAAAATAATAGTCCTACTATTAAATATTTTAAAAATTTTAAAAAGATAATCCTTTAGGTTAAATTTTAAATTTTAATTTAACTTAGTAACTTACTAGTATAATTATTAATTTTTAGCACTTTCCGCTAAATCAAAAATAAAATGTTTTCATTAGTATTCGTTTTGCTAACAAATAAGTAAGTAAGTAATTAACTACATCAACTCAATCAGTATCTAGTATAAAAATAGATTCTTCACTAAGTAAACACTTGAAACTTCTAATAAAGACTAAGTTCTATCATTTATATCTTAAAATATAAAATTACAGTAACACTCAAATTGAAACATTAAGTCTGGCTCTGTTTTGTTAAGTTTTTCTAAGTTTTAATTTCAAAAATTATACAAATGTGAAGTTACTAAATAATTTCAGTCTTTACGATCCTCGGATAAAACTTTATATACATTGGTAGTGCTATTATTAATATAAGTCTAAAAATAATTTACATCTACATACGATAAATCTACACAGCTAAACAAATAAAGATATAAAATAATAGTATAATATTCAATATAAAAATTCTTTCGTAAATATAATAGTCTGATAGTTAAATTCGAATATTCAATATAAATGTTTGTGATCAAGAATAAACTTTAAAGTAAATGCTATAGTCTTAATATGTAAAATTTGATATTACGTTTATTTATACATTTGTCATAAAATAGTTTTTATAAAAATTCTTTCAAGCCTAATTTTATGATTTATTCAGAAATCTTTTCGTTAGATTACTACCCGTAACAATAGCTTCTATAGTTAAAGTATTTGGTTTTTAATTCTGAGCCTCCGAAGTTTTCATTTTCTCTTCTTCATGTAAAACAGCAAACCAGCGTGACAGAATATCGTTCTAACCCATTACAGCCTACATTTCCAACTACTTTTAATACTATAACAACGGATCTTCTTTCTTCACTAAACCAGCTACAAAACTATCACCAGGCGAAATCTCTCGGGTTGTGTTACGTAAGAAGTGTGATTATTATTTTTCTATATTCATCTGAGAACTTCGTCCGCGTGCCGTGGAACTTGGACGAGCATAAGATCTATGCATATTCAACTTATTCTTTGATCCAGTGACACCTGCAGTTGCGGGTCGATTCTGGACAAGAGATAAAGAACTAGTTGCTACTTGACTGGCCGTTTAAGGTCTCATAAGTGTGCTACTCAAAGCAAATGTAGAATCCTATCTTGATGTTATTAAAGCTAATTTTTATGTCTATCTTTTTTTTCCTTAATCTAATTCATACTGTGTATCATCTTGATTTAATGAGTCACCCAACGTGTTTTTCAAAACTGACCCAAGATGATTCTACTAACATTCTAAAACTTATAATTGCATATTCATGCCCATAGTAACACCTGTTCCCTCTGCATCAGGAATTATTTTACCCATATCTCCTGTAGTTCCCAATTACTGTAGACTTTTTATGGCTTCAGGTCCACTCAGCAATTGATTCTATAGCTTTGCTACAGTTCCGCGTGGTGCGGCTGAGTTGTTAGCTCCAATACTCGTTATAAAGCCTCCACCGGTCGTTTTGTTCATCCTGTCAGTAGAGGATTTACTTCCAGGAACATTGACAATTCCAGAATTAGGTGCTTTTATCTGCATTCCATAATTACTCATGGAGAGTGGATTGTTGTTATGTCCAAAACCACCTAGCGGTACCCCTGCACCAAAGTTAGACCCACCATTCAAGCTTGGGAAGAAATTATCGGTCTATCCCATTCCGTTAAAACCGTTGCTACCCATAGGTGGATCCTAACTACCGTCGCGTCTCTAATTAAAAGGAGCACCAAAAGTGTTATTACCGAAATTAGAATTGTTAAACGCACTAGCGTTCCAGGGTATAGGAGCAGTACCACCTAATGATGATAGGTCACCACCTCCAGGTCCAAAGCCCATAGCAGTCCAGTTCATGCTGTTTGACATCGTTCCCGGAGTAGATGGTAGCATACTGTAATCAGTCTAAGCGCCTGCTGTGCCAGGTGCTCCTTGACCATAGTTAGGAATATTTAAAGAAATAGTACCAATATCGCCCTCTGATTTATCTTTAGATTAGTTTCGAAACCCTCCAAGTGATACACTGGTAGAACCAGTTACATCTGGCACAAACTAAATCTACATTGATTTAGTTAAATTTTGATCAGAGTTACTCAGCGTTGTAGAATCTGGACCTATGAATTTATTGCCTATCTAAGGCTGAACATCAAATGATTTATTTTGTAATAAAGCCTGTTCTTGATTTTTCTGAACACTAAGTTGATATTCAGCTTACTTCACCTATATCTCGGCCATTTATTGATTTTACAAAGCTACTTACTATGCTGCACTACGCAACTTATCACTGGATACATATGCTTTTCGTAACCGCTTTGCGGCTTCTTGTTTGAACTGTTATTCAACCAAAGATGATGGATTGCTACCGTTTCCAAAAATCTATGTAGGATTACTTGCCAACAAGTATTTTATCTTAGGCTGTAAATCTTCGTAGAAAAGTGGTTTTTCACACATATCTATGGCTTAGTCAAACGTTATCGTTTCATCCAATACTGCTTTCATATTCTTATTTCCTCGATCAACTCCTTTTTTTATTGCTACATGTTGAGCTAGTAATTTTGCATGTTCACTAGCTTATAACGCTTGTAGCTACTACTATGCTTACTGTAAAGCCTACTTCGCATTTTTCAGATTCTAATTAGCTTACTTTGTCTACTACAATGCAGCTGTTTGGATCTTATTCTCAGGACCCATCGCTGTACTTGCATGAGGATTCTCACCTTACCCAAGATTAACGACCAGAAAATCACGATGAGAAATTGCGTTCAAAGCTTCGTCGATACTTTGAATCTTTACCTTTTATTTGTTATAACCAGTGCCGCCTATACCGGGGAATAACGCTCTATAATCTGGTTTACCATCCGAAGTTTAGGTTTTTTATTAGTTTTCAGATGCAGTAAATTCCTCTTAAGCATTTATCTCTGAGTCTTACTCAGATAACATTTAACATCTGGGGCAGCAAGCTGCCAGTAGGGACAATCTAAGCGCAAGTGTCTATTATAATTAGGGTAATTCACATTCAATGAGGGTTTGGGGGTAGTCGCATTTCGGAAAACAATTAGAATACAAGGTGAACGGCTCGCGCTGCTCCCCGTTTACCTTGTAGTCTAATTGTTCCCGAACGCACTTGGCTTCGCCTTTTGAAGCCACTTCCTTATGCTATGACGCCACAAAACAAGCCCAGACGGGAGGACGAAGAAAGAAAGAAAGAAAGAAAGAAAGAAAGAAGAAAGAAAACGACAGAAACCTACTTTTCTAAATCGACCACTTTTTGAGCGGTTTTACATACTAAAACCGTCCAAAAAGTGAAACTTTCCGGGAAATACTTGGCTCGGAATAGACACTCCCGCTCATCGCTTAGATTGTCTTCTTATTATACAGCTGCAAAAGCCCCTTCTGTTTGTAACTCATGTATATGATCCTTCCATTTGCCCTTTTTTATCAGAGATTCTTTCAGTGCCTTAGCTTGTTCTCTTTGAGTCAAAGTTTTCTCTTATAAAATTTCCTCTGATTTTTTAACTAATTAAGTGGTTTCATCTTATATCTTCCTACTACCCATAAACCAAATCGATTACTAGTCGGTTTGGAACTGTTACTTCTTAAAACCACTGTCTTACTTTTCACCATGAAGGTGTGACAGTTCACCTTAATTGGAAATAGTACCATCGGGATTCATTATCTGAGTCTTGACATTGATAGCCGACGAAAGTGGATTTACTGCATGATTACCATAAAGATTAGCAGCTTGAGTCGCAGTTAATGTGTTAGGTGCTTCTATCGATAGTTCCTGCTGAAAACCGGGACCAATGCGATAGTAGAGCTCAGAAGGTTCGAATTCGAGTAAACGATCGATAATGGTTTCGTCTTTGACTTTATCGGTATCCTTGACCTTGTTGAAATTCTTGTAGTCTAGGAAAATTGCTTGAGAGAAAAACTCTATTATGTACTGTAGAAATTACAGGTGTAATTACAAATCCTGAGTTTTAACAAATGGATTATTATTGGAATTTTTACACTAAGATACCCGAGTAACTGCTCCCTATGTAATTCGATCATGACCAATAGGTGAGTTTATAGCAGTAGCGTTTGCTTCAATACGAAGTGCGTTTTCAAAATGTTTTAGTTATTTTTGATGTAGACCATCATCAAACAGGTTGAGTATTTCAAGTACATTTTCATTTGGTATAGGTTAATTTCGCTCCTCTGAAAATCGATTTTTAGATTCTGGTTTCGGATCGAAAGACTCTATCTCGATGTGAACTTTGACGGATTTTTTTGACTCAGCTGGTTTAACTGTTTCTTAAGCAGTGCCTTCTGTATTTTGACTAGTATTCTCCTAGACTTTTACTTCTTTTTTTACATCTTTACTACTATCTATACTGTGTTTTGATTCAGTATCATCTTCAAGTTTTAAGTCTTCTGGCTTGAGACCGCTATGCCAACTTTTTGCTCTTGCTATATCATTTTCATTCTCTTTCTAATCATTTTAACCTATATCAATTGTTCTTCTACTGCCTCCACCCATACTAAAAACTTACATACTTTTCGGTTTCTTTTTTGGCTTCACACTATTTTTAATTGACATCTAAAAATCGGTTCTAGTATTCTCTATGAATTCATTATAGTCAGCAAAGTATGCTTTACTTCTAAATTCTTCAACAAGCTCCTCCATTTATATCGCTACGTTTCTGATCAAAGGAAGGATTTTATCATCTAATTATTCTCGATGATGTCCTAACCTATTTTATAATTGACTCAATTCCCATCCAGTAAACTAACACTTAGCCTAAATTCTCTCAACTATCTGTGCACAGGAGAATGTTTCACGAGCTGCCTCCATATTTTTCGATTCTTCGAGTATTAACTATTTCTTCCTCTGCTCAGCAGTCAAACACTCACCAGCTCTCCACAAAATATTCCTCAATAATGAAACGTTCTCCTGCTCCCTTAACAATAACACATCCACTAATTGATTTATGCTCGAATAACCACTGGCTTCCCGTAAATGATCAAGAGCTTACTAATGTCTTTAAAGTCGCTTTTTTGCTTCCGCTATTTTTCTTCTGTAGGTGAGATTAAAAAAACTTGTCCGTAGAATATCGCATTTCAAAATCGACTCGTCCCATTCCGATTCTTCTTTACAGACAGTATAGCCGTATTTTTCATTGGTTGGAGGATGATCTTAACCCGAAGGTTAAAGTTACAAGCTACCCTCTCTTTCTCGTCTAATTTACGATGAGAAAGTTTTGTGTAGTATTCGAGTAGAAGGCTCCTTAAGTTACTATTTTTTTTAAGCCTCCAAATGTTATTGAAGCTGTTAAACTATAGATACTGTCTATGGTCTTTTCGTTTTATTTGGTGACGATTTATTTGGTGATGGAGTGTTTGGTGCGATCGGTTGATCATCGCCACCGTCACCACTACCACTAGAACTTGCATCTTTGTCTTTATCGGAGTCGGAAACTTGTCCTTCTTTAGAGCTGTTTTAACTTCTCCTGATATCATGATAGCCGTCGATTTCTTCACTTAATGCTTTATGCGTTCCTTCATAGTGACCGAGATTTCCTGGAGGTGATGCAGGTGGTGATGGATGAATATAATCTTTATTTTCGGAATCGTTGTCGGAAGCTTTGGTGTCTGAGTTTGGTGGTTTCGATTTATCATTGTCAAAGATTCCTGGATGCAGTGATCCAAAAGTTGGCGCAGTTGTTACAGTTACTTGTGTTGAACGTGCAGTATTAGTTCCGTTAGTTCTATCAACTGATTTCGAAGTTCCTATACATTTAGCCTTTTATTCGAGTGAACCCAAACCCAACGAGATCGCATACTATTTACAAGCTAACGCTTTTTTATGATCTTCCAAATCGAGTAATCGAGTGTAAGCTGCTTGTAATGCTGCTTAAAAGTGTTTAGCATCTCGTTTCCCTTCTCGTGACTTTAAGTGGATCGCCTTTTTAAACTCACGCAACTCGCTCCTAACTAGAAAAAGTGTTTCAGTTTACTTCTTTACTTAAACATTAACACTTCCTGCACTATCTAGCAGATTTTTCAACACGTTTCTCTATGTAATTATCTCCTCTCTTATGAAATCGATATCAAACCTTAAACTTGAATTCTTTCTCTCCTTTACAGCTAGCTCTCGATGTTTAAAGTAGAGTCTTTTACATAGAGTAGATGCGGATATAGTTGACATCTCTCGTTCTTTTCGTCGCTTCTCAAAATTAGGATCGGATTATCGACTTTTATGCCATGGTGATTTATAGCGTTTAGGTCGTGGTGATTTATTTTTTTTAGGCGTAGTTGCTTCTACATCACTATTGCTATTGTACATCTTTTCATCGGTCGAGTTATAGTTTTCTTGCGAGGTTTCAGGTGCCATTTTCAAACCTTACTTTTTCAGCATAGTGTTTTTTACTTTATTAACGTTTTACAACGTATTTTGACCTCGAAGAAGATTTTTCATATTTATATTGGTTGGACTCTAATTTAAGGTATCGTTGTCGTCAACAGTTCCTTGTATAGTTGATAGATTCAAAGCCTTAGGAGACTAAGGTTTTGATTGCGATTACGACTCATCTTTTTATAGATTAAGTGTATCCTTAGACTACTCATTCTCACCAGTTTTCTTCTGCTAAGGACTCTAACTTTTTCCTTTCATCTAGCTTTTCACCTTAGGTACAGTCGTATTAGGAGACGAAGGTGTAGAACCTAGATTATCTTCACCATCTTCTACAACTGTTGGCAATTTTTCAGAGTCAGACTACCTTTATTTCTCTAGCTCCGGTTTTTTCGTCCTTATACCCTACTCCTTCGCTTTCTCCTCCTTCAAGTTTTCCATCTCTATACCATATAACCTTTTCGCTTCCGTTAAAGATACATCGATTTTCTCTATGCATCGTTTTTCCAATTCTACCCTTCTCAAACAAAGAGCAATTTCTTGCTATAAATCCTGAACTTCTTTTCGTTCATGATGTGATAAAGGTCGTTCTAGACCAGAAGAGAGTTTATGTGTGTTTCGTTTTCCAGAGTAACCAATATCGAGTTAATTTAGATAGTGATTAGGTTGATAATTTTGAAATGCAATCTGGGTGAAGTTATTTTAGATAGGAAATGTGGGGTTATTTTAAGGTGTGGTGGGAGAATTTGAACTTTATGGGTTCATAATTTCATGCACTATTAGATTAGTGAGCATAATAAATCACTTTATCTAAAAAAAGGGTTTCATTTCATGCAAAGAGATCAGCACGATACATGCAAAAATGTAAATAGTAATTATACATATCTCATTAATGAGTGAAACTTTTTTTTTGAAAAAATACCAATATAATCAAATGTACATGTATATAAAAAAAAACTGTTCTCGAAAATAAAAAACTAACTATATATAGGTTTTGACGAATTAGTTTGATGTAGACTAAGTCAAAAAAACAAATTTATACAACTCTTTTCTAAGGCTTAAACTTGTTATGGTACTGTTAAATAAAAACTTTCGAATTATTCTTTAAGTTTGTCAGCTCATACTCTAAAATTTATTGAACAGCTATCACGAGGTAGACCAATTATATTAATTTTAAACGAAGTAACAAGTTTATAAATAATAAAATTTTATCACTAAAAAAAACTTTCCGTATCTCAATTAATTTTGATGTTTAGGATTACTGTACGAAAGCGATCAATTCAAGAATAAAATCTTAAATTTTATAATTAGGAACTGTAATTTGTAAAAGACTAAGTTAAAACACGGAAAAAATTAAGTTCATATAGACCTATCAATAAACTTATAATAATAATATTATAATATAGCTTAAATTGAAAATTCAAGCGTCTTCCTAACTCCACAACTATTTTGCCTGGCTTCTTCTTATTGAGGCACCATGAGTATACGGATCAGGAAATCTACATTTACCATACACTCCGATAATAGGAGCTGGTCTAGGAGCATCATCTCTTACATCTACAAGTTAGCTTTAGTTTTATCCCATTTTCCTCTTTATCGGACTTTCAACATATTCAAATCGCTAGTCAGCTTTTTTACGATTTACATCTTCTATGTCTGGATCTCCTTATAAATGAGCATTATGTTCAGCATAGGCAGAACTTGCATTTGGGTGACAAGAGCTTGTTTTTGCGAACTCAGGATCAAGGGTTTAATCAGTTGTCACTGTAGTAGTTTTAGCATCTCTAGATGTTGGTCGTCTGAGATCCTAGTCCTTCTCCTTAATAAACCCAGGAAATCTCCTATGTCCCGAATCAACACTAGCCTCAAATTCTGCTCGACCAACCACACCACCTGTACGATAATCTCGAAGTGGATCATTAGTTTTTTTAGGTATTGAATAATCTTTAATTCTATCAATACCTTTTTCTGCTATTTACTCAACTATATCTTCCGTAGGTCTTGTGACTGCAAGTCTCGCTTCTTGCATAACTTTATCACCATGCTATCCTTATGCTTAATAAAGTGAATCTACTCTACCATGTAGTAAATTTCCATTGATCACTTTTATGCCAGGTTCGTGAACATCTATCAGGTCAATTGGTTTCGTATAACCTCGTTATGGAATGTAAGTTTATGTTCTGTTTTCAAACTTGGGAACATTTGCCGATTTGTTATAGTGATCTCTGAGATTGTGACTACCATCACCTGTGATGTTTAAGTGATAGGATTATTATGGCTATGTAGACTGAATCGGTTTAGCATTACCAGCTGGATCTGGATAACGAACGTTCCGTAGTTTATCAACACGCTCGGCTTTTTATGTTAGGTTACCGGCAAATCCATCTTTACCCAAGAAAAAGTTAGTAATGATTGATTTTCTCGGATCCGATGATTCTTCTTAGTCACTCTAAAACATATTCAGTTTTCCTTTCTTAGACTTTGCAAAATCTTACTCATCCTTTTTACCCTGTTACTTTAGTATTTCCTACTATCGTATAAAACCCGCTTTAGTCTTTGGCAGCTCTCGATTTAAATTATTCAGAGCTCCAAAACCTCGCTTACCTTCATGTTTTTTTCGTCTATTAACAAATTTTTGTAACGAGTCAGCTATACTATAACCACCTCCTCGCTTCACTCGACCTTACCCCGGTTCGGTGTCGTGATCGATTCTATGCGCATTGATGTTCGCAGACTCTGAGCTAAATCTCCCTCCACCGTCTAAGCCTGCAGCAGCTGCATCGGCATTTGCTTCGGCAGATGTTTTGTGAGTATAACCTAGCCCATGTATTTTTCTAACTTTATCTTTTGTCTTCTCCCCCACAATAGTTGGTTAGGATCTATTTCCACCAGCAGTAATCGAATCTACTTCGCCCATAACAACAACAGTGTTGTGATTACTGATACCTTTTTTACTATTCTTGGACTTCAAAATCGAATTAGTTACCGAACTTTTTGGTGACATATGCTCTCCTTCTAGATTCATCGACATACTAATTTCTTATTCACCATCGCTAAAACTTTCCTCATTGTCCAATCCTTTTCTCAATTTAGATGGAGAATATGTTCTATTCCTCCTCGACTTGCCACTAGGACTAGATAATCTCGGACCACTCAAACCTAACTTGCCCATCAATGAACTACCAAGATTAGAAAAACTATCACCTAGTCCCTAACTTAGTCGGAATTAAACATTTTTCCCTTTAGTTGGACTTGTAGCACCACCTCCCATCACACTAATGTCAAAACTACCATACGAGTAAACGTTTTTACCTGCTAAAGTGCTACCAGGTCCACCAGTTACTTTCGTTGCTTTCATCTCAATGTAATTTTATTGTTTTGCATGATGTCTAAAGTTCTATAAATCATCCACACCTACTGAAGACTAAATGGGATTTTCATTTTCTTAATTATATTTCATAGCTGTCTAGGCTAAATGTATTGGAAGAGAAGAATTATAGATCGGACCTAATTCTCCAAAGTCATCCAAATCCATGTTACCATAATTACCGAAATGATTTCCACCTCTATTAGCAAGTAGATCATCGGTACTATCTTAATTAGCAAAAGGATCATTCAATGTTGGTACGTCTATGCCAGACGAAAACTAGTTTTAGTTGTGTTACAGTTCGGGTATGCCCTAATTAACATACAACTCGTTCTATTCCATAATTGCTGGAATACTACCTCTTGGAGGACCGACAGCTAGCATAGGACCACGAGGTCTTCGCATTTTCATTTTTTTCTCCAACTCTTTTCTAGTATCGGTATTTCCATCAGTACCAATTTGCATTTATCGCATATGGAGTAGTCTAGCTTTTTCCTCAGCAACGTCTTCAAATGATAACTCGTTGTTCAACTAGTCCATGCTACTCTAACTTATATCCGACTTTCTAATCCTATCTAATTTAGACTCCATCTGTTAGAGTTTAGAAAGTTTTACATCTTGTGGACGGGAAGATATCGCAACAGTATTCACTTAATCAGTTGTTCCTCTCGATCCAATACCCTTAATCACCAAATTTGGTGGATCGTGAACTGCAGGAGGAGGAGCTATGTCTTGATAAAAAGTTGGATCTTGTGTCGCTTTTTCCAAAACCTATAATCCATAACCGTGACCACCAGCTGAATCTGCATCTTAAATTGACTCATCGTCATCTACATTAGTTTTTTTCAAATGCTTAGCGACCAGCTCACCAAGCTTTTCGTCGGCATCCGATTTTTCTACTCCGTAAGTTGTGAAAGTTTGAGGGAGAGACTCAAGCCCTCCTGAGTTAGTTTTTCTTTTACCCTTATGTGGATCTCGCATATCGTATTTATCAACGCCTTTACCAAATACAGAGCGGGATTCGTCGATATTTTAGCTCTAACTATATGGATCGAAGTAATCCGTCGAACCACCTGGATTTGCAGTTCTTTTCAACGGTGACAGAAGTCCACGACATCTACCACTAGGTGATAAACCCTACGACTCGTTTAAAACTTTCGATCGACCTCCAATCCTTCGCCAACGCTACTCGTCTTACTATCGCTCTTCTTCAAGACGTTCATTACGCAATCTTTCCATCCTCTGTCGTGCCCAAGGCGCCATTGCAGATCCTGGTCGATCAGACTCCTAAGATCGAGGTAAATTATTCTCCTCTCCTTCTTCAACTTACCGTACACTTTCTAACTAATCGTATGGAATTTTTTCTCTAACATCTATTTAATCTTCTAAACACCTTGACATTATATTCAACTCCTACTGTTTTTAAATCATGTTAATGATAAAGGTGGGTTCAACATTGCTAGAACTATAAAGTACTGATTCAGTACCAAATTTGCCTGCTTGAATGTAACTAAATCCTGGAGAATTACCGCCCACACAATGGTGCCAAGGTATTGATTGATAACACGTTTTGATACCAAATGCGTCCTTAGCTGCTTGCGTCATATTCTTTTGAGATTTTAAAGCCATTTGATGTATAGAAAATATCCTCTTATTTGTGAAAAGTAATTTATTCTGCTTCTTCCGAAAACAAAGTTCTAAAGATTCGTTTTTACAAAGCAAACCAGCTTTCTTAAACTCATGAGCAATAAGTTCGAGCTATTTATGATCAGTAACTTATGAGATATCGCCACTTTAATCAATAGCATTCATAATTTTTGATATCGCTTTTGGATCTCTTCCAAATTAAGTTACATCGTAGTGATAATAATTCCTGTTTCCACTATAAAATTCAAGAGGAATGAGATCAAGTTAACCACTCATATCATCGTAATTACAGTTGATTCCTTTTTTGTCAATCACTCTATCGTTCAAATAAGCATATAACTACAAAGTATTTATATTTCTAGTCAAGTTCATCTGAAGACTTGGATTGATTTATTAATCGTGCATAACTTCAATATCTTCAGAAGCATGCCATCTACACTATAAGTCTAGCTTGACTTCAGAGTCACTGTCCATAAAATTCATACCACCTTAACTTGCTGTCGTGCAGGAAAAACCCACAACACTTCTCCAAGGTACACTCACATAAGAAGACTTCACCTTAGTTACTCCAGGTGAAGACGGACTAGCGTTCATTGCACTGTTATCTACTTTAAACAGTCTCAAGTTTGTAAGAAGGACAATATCATTCATGCACTAAAACGCCATGCCAACCGTTTCATCTTCAAATATCATTCCAACACGTTTCAGCTTCCACTCTATTTTGTGGACATCGATCTTTGATGATAATGCATTATTCGAATAAAAGTCTTCAAACAATATCTTCATATCTAAAGCAAAGTGTGCATCATTCAATGGTAATGGTTCACGTGACATTTACTAATACCCACCACCGGTAAAAAACAGATCGTTTCTATTGGCTCCTGATTGATAACAAAGTTTTTCTGCTATGTAACGATTTACACATAACAAATCAGTTCGATCTTTTGTAAAATCTATTTCAACATAACTCATTCCAGGGTTAGGAGGATAAAATTTTTCGTTCTAATATCGCTCGGGTTACCAAAAACAATTTGTCCATAGCATCAGATCACAATCTTTGTCAAACCAAATACCAGCTGTTCTTATTGCACAATGACTTATAGAACTGTATGGGATAGAAAAAAAGTTGTATGTTTCTCCATCAAGTATTCTGACAAAAATTCTCTTCACAATCAATACACGTCTCATTGTAAACAATGTATAATGTCTTTTTCCTGCGAATGCCATCTCTACTCTTTCACAGCTCTACAATAATCCATCACGATGAAATATCAAATCTGCTTCATGTGCATCTATCTGACCAAAATAGTTCCCATCAGACTACATCCAGTTTGGGATGTAATTGGTGTCTTGTAACTTACTGTTGTTTATACTTCTTTACAAAAATCCCGGCGTATATCCAGGTTCGACTGTCTCATCAAAAGCACAGCCATCTGTCAAATCAGGACCACAAATCACGTCGGTGAGAAAGCGTGTTATAATCGTGACGTTCTACTTTTACTCTTTCCTGATCAATGTCTAATGCCAAGTTTATAACGTAGGTATATCAGTGTAGAGTATAAGATCAATAGCTTCCGAATCGAAAATCCAATTAGACGGTGTTTCAATGTTAAAAAGTTAGATTGAGTCATATTTTAGAGAAGTATAAGAAAGTTATTTACCAGTAAGACCTTTTACATCAACGTTAAATATTCTTCTTGTGGTGAAGCATGTGATGGAGTTACCTGTTTTGTAGCTTAATCGTATTTTTTCATTCGGTATTAGAATACCATGGAAGTAGGCATCTGCATCTTCAGCTGAAAGCTAATGCGAAGATTATCCTAACCAATCGAAGAAACCATCGGAATCAGAAAAATGACAAGCAATTTGGTTTATGATATCTCGATCGAGCGAATTATCGTCAGAATCATTTAGATTGATTCGATTGTTGTAAGCATCGGTATAGATATCTCCAGCAGGTAAGCAGTAGTGGTTGAGAATACCTAGGAATTTATAATTATTGATATAAACTTAGAAGAACTGAAATTCTGTAAATATAAAGTTTTTTATCTAAGCTATATCATCTGATTCTTATTTGAATCTGATTCTGATTCTGAAACTGATTCTGAATCTGAAACTGATTCTGAATCTGAAACTGATTCTGAATCTGAAACTGATTCTGATTCTGAATCTGAAACTGATTCTGATTCTGATTATGACATCTAACTTTTTATAAAATATTAAAAAAATTTTATACCTAAAACGTCCTCCATCCTAACTTTGTTCTTAATAAACTCTACATGGAAATGTGGATAGGCAGAATTAGAAAAATGTAAATCTAGCTCAACATCAGCATCAAGGTAATTTGGTGTTGTAAATCTATAGGCACTAACACTACTATATGACATAGAATTAAACACTACTTTCGACCCAGACAATACTCCAATAAAATTCTACTCCTTAAACAGTATTCTTTAATTAGTGAAGTACAGCTTGTTCCTACGCAGTTTGTAAGCTTTCAAAACTTTCTCACTTTTTGATAGCATTCCAGTATGGTGATCTCTCACCATGGCTTCTTCTGAAATTGCGTCAACTTCGTAAAAATTATTGTAGTTGAATCCAAGATTCAAAAATAACAACTCAACCGCACCCCCTTACTTCATCTTATTTATACAAGTTAACGCTATAATGCCAAAAAAGCCCAGACCGATTAAAGCCAAACCAAATATAGTATTGCCAGTACCAGCAGAAATCATACCAGCACAAATCGAAGAACCACAAGCCAATGCATAAAGAGTTGTTTTCCAGTCAGCTTCGTTAGAACTTATCAGCCAAACCGTAGCTAAGAATAATGATTTTCCTATTATTGGCAATATCAATTGTATCCCGACCGATATTATAATCAACCCCATAACAAACCAAGTTTTATAGTCGTTGTTTCCAAAAGTCCATCGTGCAACTCTGGTAGGAACGGCAAACTCTTCATCTTTTTTTGAGTTTACAGCTTTCGAAGTAACCACTCCACCACTGGCACTAAAAGAATTACCACTCCCTATGTTTTTATTTGTAGAACTTTCATCGCTTTTCCGATCTGTTTTAGGCCCTTTGGAAAATCCTTCCATAGTAGTTAAGTCTAATTTGCATGGCCAATTATCTATTTCCGGTGTTTAGTCACAAAACACCCCAGTTAATGGCTTGTACCAGGCACAACAAGTTTCGTCGAGTAAAATCTCTGTTCGTTCTTTAAGTAAAGAGGGGAAACGTTTTCCTTCGGTCGGACATTGACCTGAGTTTATGATTGGATCGTCGGCAGGTTGATACTCGCCTTCGGAAAATTTGAATGTGGGAACAAACTGTGCGAGTGCATGAAGAGCGTTCGGGTCGGTGATTGTGTTTTCCTTAGGTGGAATTGTTGCTACTGTTTCAGCACCTTTTTTTGTTTAAAGTTCTCTTCTTTCTTCAGACTCAAACATCCACATATAGTTGGGATCCACAACAGATTTATCAAACTGCATGACAACATCAAACCTACATCCGTTTGTCGCTCGATAACCTCTACATGATGCTAGGTTGGTACAGACATTGCATCTATCATGAAATCGCCATATCTAACATTTTGCATCAGTCCACTCCCATGGCATAAGAAGTTTTTTCTCTGGATAATCTATTTTTGAACCATCGACATTCCAAGATTAATCAGTTGAAAGTTGTCTTGCTGATTTTTCTTCAAAAAATCTTTCATACAAAAGTTGTAAAAAATGTTTTACACTAGTTTTTGAGTTCTCATTATGACTCCAACCTAGCCCAAGACTTCTCCTTCTACTTGTTCCAACCAAATCTCCATGCCAGGCGTTCGCTTTATTGACGGAATCTTAGTAACTGTCTAGAAACGGTTTTCCTATCAGCAAACCGCCAATCAAAACAAAGAAAAATCCTATCGCTCGCATTCTCAAATACCAGGGCAGTCTAGCACACCTAGGTTGATCTCGATCATGATCTTCCTTCTTCACGCCTATTTGACCGCCCTCTTTGAACTTTAAATTACCCGCATCTATCTCTTATTTTGCAGACTTTTGATAAACAATTGACCTCGAAACGTCAGTGAACTTATTTACGGTTGGATCATTTGCATCCAAGCCTTTTGGTACGTATTTCAGACCACCTCCACCTTTTCCGCCACCTTTGCCAAATTAAGATTGAACTTATGTTGGATCGAATGTTTCGTTTTACATTTTGCCTTCAATCAGGCCAGCTTGATCCAGACCTTCATTGCCTGACCTCAATTAACCGCCAGTATGCGCTCCACTACCGACACCTGAAGTGATTAAAGGTGGTGTTGGAGGTATCCCTCCATCTGGATAAGATGAAGTAGAGTTCATCACGTTATCTGGATGACCTGTTGGTGCTGTTTTACCTGACTTTCTGAAAAATTAGTTGTTCGGATCCCCGTCAGATGCATATTATGCGTTTGGATTCACGTTTACGATCGGATTGTTTCCGGCTCCAGCTTCAGAAAACTTGGAGAAATTCGTAAAGGGCGTAGGACCATTCGTAGTTGTTCTAACCCCTGGTAGAGTAGGTGGATTTATCTAGCCAGCATTATACGATGATACTTCTGGACTCAGTATGAGAGGATTTTAATTACCAAATTATCCTCCAGCACCAAATCGTTCTCTTGGTGGTGACATACCTTCATATATCCCAGTGCTGGGACTACTGTGAATAGCCACTTATTCCTCAAAACCAAATGTCACTTTTTTCTTATCATTAAATTTCGGATTTTTTGTTTCTCGCATACCAAACCGCATTGACCTAGTTGTTTTCTCCAGCAGATCGTTTGATGGGGCACCTGAATTAGTCCTTTACATAGTCGGTACTAAACCATGAGCTTTACCCATATTCAAACTCGCAGCGTGTCCACCTTCATACATCGTTCTTAAATCGTCCATCGATTGTAGTTCCTAAACTTCTGTATTCATCAAATCTTATTCTAACTATTATTATCTCTAAGCTTGATTCATATTCTCCATTTCTATCGTTCTCTACCTTTCTACTTTTTTTCTAAACTCATTGACTTTTTCCTTAGCATCGGCTTCTGAGTGACCTTTTGATAGAAATGCTCTTGTGACTTAATCATCGTTTGCAGTAAGAGCGACGGATTTTACTTTCAAGTCTTCTTCAACCGAGTCAGGTGATCGTGCGTTTACAGATCCAGAACCTGGAGAACCTCGATAAGAGCCAGGAGACAGACGGCTTTAGTATATTGATGACATTATGATTCTAATAAAAAAAACTATCTAAGTACTAGTAGTGATTATATCTAGATTATAAACTTAAAAGGTTAGTGCAACAGCAACTTTATTAATACTTACAAAAATTTGAATTAAAAAAAACAAAAAACTATGTGTAATATACAAAATTTGAAATAAAAAACATTACGTATTATCAATTTGAATCCAAACATTAATGATTGACTCTAGTCTAATAATTCTGAAAATAGATTTAACAGATACCATAACTATTTAAAATAACTTAAATATTTAATAATCTTATTTCAATGTGCTCAAGATCTCATACATTATATGTCTAAAGTTTAAAGTTACTAATAGAACAAAATTTAAATTAAGTATTCATTAAGTAATTACTTAACTAAATTATAGAATCATAAGTCTAGTTCAATCTATTCAAAATTTTCTAGCATACGTTGACATTGTATCACAATGCATGATATATTAGAATGAACTTAAATTATTTTTAATCTATCACAATGGTCGATTAAATACAATTGATAAAAATTTTCAAATTTTTACAGGATCGAATCTTGATCATTTTGAATTGTCTCTATATTAAAGAGTCTTAAATTTCCGAAAAAATTAAAATTGTCGAGTATGATTCGTCTCATCGATTTTAATTTAAACATAATAAGAATCTAATAATTTCATCTGAACAGTGAATCTGATACAGATACTACAAAATTTATGTTACACAATATTCAACCCTGCGATAATATTAAATGATTCAAAATTGATGGTTATCTAAAAAAAAAACTATTTAGCAGTTACTTATGAATGCCGTAACTACAGTAAAACTATTAAGTTGGTAATGATACTAAAAAAATAAAAGGATCTTATTGGGTATCTTACTAATAAATTTCCTTAAATACGTGTGTACTAATACTGTATTACTGAAATCATGAATATATTTTTTGAATAATACCTTAGTTAAATATTTTTATGTACAGATCTGTATACTGATATAATAATACTTACTAATACTAATACTTTTATAACTGAATTCTTTATAATAATACGTAATAATGATTTTAATGTTAAAAATTACTTGACCAAATGTTTGATACTAAGTTGAATAAATTTATAATTTTTTGTTGACCAATACTTAAATTTTATGTTTTATTTTGACATATATTTATATCTTATATAATTTGATGTATATATATAATAGTAGCTTTTAAATCACCACCAACACCTGTCCAAAACCTTAAAATTAACTATTTTTTCAGTAATTTTAAGAAAAATTAAGAAAAAATTAACAATTTTTTCTTAAAATTGTCAAAAATTGAATTTTCAGTTCCCACCCTAGCGATTTTTTTTCAACTTTTCAGCACAAATTAAGAAAAAATTAAGAAAAAATTCAGACATTTCTGAATTTTTTAATACTTTTTTAAGAAAAAATTCATCACTTTTTTCAAATTTTTAAGTAATATTAAGACAAATTAAGAAAAAATTCAGAAACTTTTAAAGCTTTTCAATACTTCTTAAGAAAAAATTCAGTACCTTTTTTCAGGACAAAAGTTTGATAAACTTCAAAGTTCCTAGATACATTTCCAATCACTTTAAAAATAATCTAAATCGAAAACGCAATAAATATCGTGTATACAACCGTTTTTTAATTACGCTAAATCAAAAAAAACTATTTGGTTTAGCTACTTTTTTAGACGCATATGGAAGTTTATAGTAATGCGAACTAGCCTAATACAGACAACAGCTCTAGTTTTAACTGCGCTTACAAGGGATATGAATTTTACCAATTAGATTAGTTCAAGCATCATGCAAAAAATTTCTTACTCAGGTCTCAGACCACAACTAATTTAACACCAAATAATTCACAATAGCTAAAAAATTTTAAAATATGTTTTGCTTCAAAAAAACTATGCACTCTGCTAACTGCGTTAGTTTCTGTCATATGCATAAATAATCATAACAAAAAAGCTAGTAAGTCGAGGTACTGTAAATAAGACTAGAACTCTAAACTACTTTTCATTCTTTGAAAAGCTGTGAATTAATATCAAAACTTTCGCAACATGTATTACAAAAAAGCTAGTAACATAAATCAACTTAACAAAGACCAAGACGTAATAAATATATTTCATACTTTTTAAAGTACCATGAATTTGAAAATATGTATTAGCTAAATCTGACAAAATAACTAGTACTTTTAAATAGCTTTACGTCAAAAGTATAAAATTATTTTTATATTTAAAAAAAAAATACATTTTACTATAAATTTCTAAAAAAAAAATCAAAAAATTATCTTAGCTTTAACACATATTGATTTTTTTTTTAATGGGGAGGCGAGGTCACTCATAGTTTTTTAAAACATATAGTTTACCCTATAAGAATAAAATCTCGGTCCACTTTAGTGGACTACAACACGCTCTTGGGGAGTTTTAAAACTAAATTTAATAATATAAATTGTAATGTATTTAAACTTTAACCTATAATAAATTTACTTTTGAATGCTATATATTTTCTTTATATTAAGTATGTTTTATCAAACTGAAAAAAAATTCAAACTATATAGGTGCGGATCTACTCGAAAGGAATGATACTACGCACTCGTATATAGTAACGATTATCATGGAGTATAATCGTTAGTTAATAAAACCACTTACTGTATAGTAACATAAAATAAGATAGCAAATTTGAACAGACCATAACAGTGATATCTTTTAAAGATAACTATTATTATCAAATCCCTATCGCATCAATCTTCATTCATGTTTAAGATTTTTCATAATTTTCTATAGAATTTAATTATATGTACTTAACCAATTTATAATTAACTTAACTTTATGTTACATACTAAATAGTTAAATTTAAAATCAAAATAATATAAGAATATAAATTATAGTGTCAATCTTTATATTAAAAAAAAAAATGAATTATTCTTATATAAGAATTTTTAAACTAATTAAATTTATGATAATCAATTTAGTCTACTATTAGACTTTAAAGTTTAAACCCGATATAATTCCAACCACTTTTTTATATCCTCTCTCACTCACATCTTAACTTTTTCTGCTTCAGCAATATACTCCTTAATAGTGTCGAAGTTTAAGTACTTATAGATTTCATCACTAAAAAAAGTGTATTTTTTACCTCCCCAGCCGGAGAGAGTATGATTTTTTATAGCGGAAAAAAAAGTGTATTTTTTACCTATTTGTTTTTAATCCATCAACCTATGCCAAGTATTCTTCTGGAGTTGGTAACCTTCCTAACATAGCAGATACTGCAGCTACTTCAGCACTTGCAAGATAGACATCAGCACCTTTACCTAATCGATTAGGGAAATTACGAGTGGAAGTTGAGACACCGGTTGATTTTTCTGCAATTCTAGCTTAGTTACCCATACACAATGAACATCCAGGCATTTCGAGTCTAGCACCAGCAACACCAAATGTTGAATAGTGTCCTTCTTATATCAATTATGCTTCGTCCATTTTTGTTGGTGGAGCAATCCAAAGTCTAGTTGGAACTGCAGAACCTTCTGGCATAGTTTTAAGAACTTCAGCAGCAGCACGGAAGTGTCCGATGTTTGTCATACAGGAACCAATAAAAACTTCATCAACTTTTTCACCTGCTCGTTCAGATAGGAGTTTTGCATCATCAGGGTCGTTTGGGCAACAAAGGATTGGTTCTTTGATATCGTTGAGATCAATTTCAATAACAGTGTGATATCTGGAGGGTTAAAGTTTGGAACTTAGAATTTAATATTAATAGAAGTATAATTTTTGTTTTTTTAAATATTTAATTTACTTGTACTTTTAACTTAGACTGCTCTAGCTATAAAAAAAAAAATCGATACTTAGCATTTTTATCTGCTCTTAACAAATCTGGTTTTTCCTTTAAAAATTTTTCCATATTTTCGATTCTTCTCTTCAAAGTTCTTTCACTGTTATAACCCTAACTAATCATCCACTTCAATAACGTAATGTTACTGCTCAAGTACTCTTCTATACTATCTCTGTTTAAGTTAATTGAACATCCAGCTGCACTTCTTTCTGCACTAGCATCAGATAATTCAAAAGCTTATTCGACCTTTAAATCTTCTAAACCTTCAATTTCCAAAACCTTTCCTGAGAAAACGTTTTTCTTTCCCTTTTTTTCAACAGTTAATAGTCCATCCTATATTGCTCTGTGAGGAATAGCGTGTACTAAATCACGAAGAGTGATACCAGGTTGCATTTCACCGTGGAATCGAACCAAGACTGATTCAGGCATATCCAAAGGCATAGTACCGGTAGCAGCTGCGAAAGCAACGAGACCTGAACCTGCTGGAAATGAAATACCAAGAGGAAATCGAGTATGTGAATCACCACCGGTACCAACTTGATCTGGAAGAAGCATACGATTTAACCAGGAGTGAATGATACCATCACCAGGTCTAAGGGAAACTCCACCACGATCTTAAATAAAATCAGGAAGAGTTGAGTGAGTGACAACATCAGTTGGTTTTGGATAAGCAGCAGTGTGACAGAAGGATTACATTACCTGAGAAAAATTAGGGATTAGAATACATCTTATATCAGATTCATTCAAAACAAACTCTGGGACCAGTCACCAGGCATAAAATAGTAAATACAAAAAAATATAAGCTTAAAAAAAATACCAAATCAGCACTAAATCCCAAACAAGCTAAATCTTTCAATTCATCTCTTGTCATTGGACCAGTTGTATCTTAACTTCCAACACTTCCCATAGCCGGTTCACAGAATGTTCCAGGTCTAATTCCCTTACCTTCTGGCATACCACAAGCTCTTCCAACCATCTTTTATGCCAATGAGTAGCCTGCATTTGGATCGTCTTCAGGTTAAGCTGGTTCACGAAACAAATCGGTAGGTCCCATACCCAATGACTCTCTTGCTCTTCTGGTGTTTGATCGTCCGATAATCAATGGAATTCTTCCGCCTGCTTGAACTTCATCCAATAGAACTTCGGTTTTAAGTTAAAATTCAGAAATGACATCTTCAGTTCCGTGTTTCTTGACCTTACCTTCATATGGGAAAATGTCGATGACATCGCCCATGTTCATGTTTTAAACGTCAACTTCAATAGGTAGAGCTCCAGAGTCCTCCATAGTGTTGAAGAAAATAGGAGCGATGACACCACCGAGTACGACTCCTCCCGTTTTTTTATTTGGTAGATGAGGAAGATCTTCACCAAAGTACCAAAGGATAGAGTTCGTAGCAGATTTACGAGATGAACCAGTACCAACAACATCTCCAACATAAGCAATGGAGTGACCTTTTTCAGCTAATTCAGCAATTTGTTCTTTTGCGTTGTGGATGCCATCACGTTCAATTTTTAACATAGCATTAGCGTGAAGTGGAATATCTGGACGTGACCAAGCATCTGGTGCAGGTGAAAGATCATCAGTGTTGGTTTCACCAGTGACTTTGAAAACGGTAACAGTGATTTTTTCAGCTACCTAAGAAAAAATTTATTTAAAGATTGGGAAAGGTCTAATGTTATTGCCAATTGGTTCTCTAAGTAATTAGTAACTAAATACTATCGATCAAAAATTTGAAAAGAAAAATCATAATACTTTTGGTTTACTAGTAAACCATTCTCCATCAGCCCAGCTCTACATGACTTCTTTTGCATACTTATTACCACCTTTTGCTTTTTCCTCTACATCGTGAAATGCATCAAAAATCAACAACGTATGTTTCAAACCCTTTGCAGCAATAGGTGCCAATTTTTCGTCATCCAATAAGTCGATCAAACTTGACAAGTTATAACCACCTAACATAGTACCCAAATATTCAGCAGCTTCTTCTTTGGTGATAACTGAGCACTCGACTTTACCTTTTGCAACTTGATCCAAGAAAGAAGCTTTCACTCGAGCTGCATCATCAACACCAGCAGGTGTACGTTCAGTTAATAAATATTTTAACCACTCTGCATCCTTACCAGATTACTTTTTAAGTTCTTCACAGACTTCTGCAGTTTGAGCTGCGTCAAGAGCAGTTGGTGGGATACCTAGATGAAAAAAAGCATTACATTTAAGAAAATTATGTTGAATAACTTACGTATAAAATTATAAAACTCATAATTGAACCATTAAAAATATTCTCATACAGTTTCAGACTTAATAACGCAATTTAAAATACCTTCCTCTTTTCTTTAAGCTACATGTTTATCATACTTAGCTCTAAATTCAGCAATTTATCTAACCTAAGTACAAATTGGAATATGACTATGTCTATCTAATAAATGAGTAAATTTACCCATCTATTATCTTCTTGTCATAACACCAGCAAATTTATTAGCACCATTTGCTTCAGCAACAACACGACCAGAACCACGTCGCAATGCGTTTTTTACAGAATTTCTAAACATGATTTAGATGTGATTTGTGGAAATAAAAAAATTTTAACTATAACTATTAGTATAAAATCTCACTAGACGTGATGACAGTCTAGACTTAAAGTGTAAAACCTTATGTCCACAAAGTCAGAATCACTATGAGTAATCTATAAAATAATGATATCTTGGCTTATAGACAAGTATATCTATAATCTACTGAAATAAAACGGGTAAATAGAAATGTTCAATGTTAGTAAATTATTAATTTAAAACAGTTATTATTTATATGACATTTAAAATAAGGACTGCTACAGCTGTTACTCTTATAAGTTTGACGAACCGGAGTCATAACATTTTCTTATCTCAATCGGAAATATTATCAGAAAAAACGTTGGTTAACTTAATTTTCATAGCATAACTTAATAGTGATATTTTATACTTTTACAGAAAAAACGAAATTAGATACTCTAGTATAATTATTATTATTACAACAAGTGTAACACTATACATAATCTATTAAACGTATATCAGTATATTTTTTTGTCAGCTAAAGCTAGTCAGTAAAAATGCCATGTAGTTACTAGTAGTATGAAAGAAAAAAATTTCAATAAATATGTTACACACTGCAGCAGCAGAGTCTCAGACTCAAGTCAAAATTTATGATTCAAACTTTTCATGAATTTGATTCAAATTTTGTTTTTATACAGGAGTACTTGATACATATTTACCTTTCCAAAAGTCAGGTTTAGTCTAGCCTTTTGCTTATGATAATTTTTATGCCTTAAATTATTTCATTTTAGCGCCTTTACTTAGAGTAGATTTCTTTTTTCCTTTACCTTTCGGATCTTATCCTATTTCATTGATTTCAGGATTAGTTCCTTTCCATGGATCGTTGGAGTTTATGTTGAATTGTGGTAGTTTGAAGTTTAAGTGCTCCTGATTGATAGAAAAAACATCAGATTCTATCGGTTTGGATACATTCTAATTTTACTCATTTTCTAATTCATTTTTGAGTTCTTTCAGCTTTTCATCTAAAACCCAACCCTCTCTCTCTTTCTTCGCTAACTAAATCGATAATATTTTCGTCTCATTCATATCTTAATCTTAATCAGTTAGATTCTATTCATCAGTTTCATCATTACGTTAGTCTTGTGAACTCGTTTGTTCACTCATAAATTCTTTATCTGATTCCGATTAGAACGCATTTTAACTTTAATTTATCTCCTACTAAGCATTTCGCTCTTTTTCCATTTTTTTCGCTCGATCTCTCACTAAGTTTAACATCCTAATCTTTATTGCTCTCTCTTCCGCAACCTTTTCTAGTCCTCGCCTTATCTACGATGGATTAGAATACTTGGATCTACCCCATCTATTCAAAACAAAGTGATACAGACTGTAAGTAGATAAAGCAGATAGTGCTGACCTATATAAAATCTTTGATCGCATAATGTCTTCTTAAATGACTTTTTATTTTAGAGCATCATGATTTAGATCATCAACATTGAGTACAGGACGTCTTTCACCGGTAGTTAAGTGAACTTTGTTATCATAATTATCATCGATAAGGTTTTCTTAATCAAGTTCCTGTTAGTCTTGTTAGAGGCTAGTGAGTTTAAGGTACTGTTAGACTTAAGACTTAGGTACAGGTTGGTCCTCTTAATTTGTTTATTCATCCATACCAGATCCTTAAGCTTCATCTATCTCTTCTTAACCGATTCCTAAAATCTATTGCCATTGTTCCCAATCTGCATGACCTTATCTATCGACTTAATCATTCGTCTAATTAACAAAACTAAAATTGATATGACTTTAGTTTTAGGTCTAAGTTTAACTTTAAGCATCACTATCTTGATCGTCCCCTCCTCCACCAGCGTCATCTGCATCTGCACCAGACAAAGACTCAGCATCTGTTTTTTAATTCAACCAGTTTTCCAATTCAGAATCATCATATTCTTAAGCAAAGTGCTATCCTTCATCGTAATAGTAAAAATTTTACGCATTTGCAGCATCTTAGTCTGCTTATGGTCGATTCACAATACCAAATGATGTATTCGCCTAGTCTTCCTACAATTCGATTTTAATTTCATCCTTACCCTTCGTCGGATCGATGTTGGTACGTTTCAACTTCTTATGACGCTTTCCACGACTTTTTGAACTTTTAGGGCTTCGACTTCTATTCTTATGACAACTTATTGAACTTTTAGGACTTTTGCTTTTATGTCTTGTTGATTTTTTATGAGTACCCTTACCGATTTTATCAGAATTTTTTTTGTGATATTTACCCTATTCAAATTCAGAATCAGAATCAGGTTTTATCTCTTTTTAATAGCGATCCATCTCGACCTAATCCTAATAGTGACGAGGCATCTCATATTCATCAGATTCATAATTTGAATCTTTCAGCTTTTTTTTCTCCTTAAATCTATCTTTATCTGTCATATGTGCTTATTCCCAAGCCCACTATCTAATAGATTACTCTATCTCATCTAACATGACTAATTTTTATTTAGCTAGTATAAATTCTTTATGGTCTGGGTATTCATTCCAATGATGAAACTCCCAGGTTTCGGGGTCGTAGTAACCAAAATGAACATGGCCATCTTAATCAACATAACCTGACCCATCTTCAAGCGGATGGTAACCCGGAGGATGAGAAGGTGATGGAAGTTTACGCTTATGTCTTCTTTTGCGACGACCTTTAGAGTCAGATGAATATGATAATGATTATGAATCTGATTCTGAATTTGATTCAAGTTCTTTCTCATTATCTTTTTTCTCGCCATAAAAAAGTCCAGGTCAAATCAAATGACGCGGTTATGTCCTACTTTTCCCCTACTATCGTCTTGATTACATTCTCTTACGAGCTCTAGTTAGACTAGCAAAAAATCCATGTTCAGATTCTTCATCGTGTTTTGAAGATTTACCATGATGCTCTTATGACTCAGACTATCCTTCTTGATCCAATTACTCTTGATCAAGTCTAGCCTACTCGGCCTTCCCATGATGCGCTCTCGCTTTTCTACCGTCTTCGTGAATCCAATCCAGATAAAAACCAGGATGAGGTTTTCCCTTACCCTTCTAACGCCAAACATGACTTTTCTTACCCTTCAACCCCTTTTTACTCAAACTACCCTTGTAAGTTTTTCCAAAGCCCGGTCCACCGGGACCATAGTAAGCTCGATATTCATCTGGATCTAAAAAATCAGGAATTTGATTTTCAGGTTAAGAAAGCCATTCTTGGACTCGTCTCGACTCACAATCTCTAAGTTATGCGATTACATCGAGTTAACGCTAGACATTTTGAAAATCAGGATTGTTCGAATTCTTTTCTCCAACCGATATTTCTCTCATGTCTTTAGGTACGTTAAAAAATGAACTTTTTTCATCCAACACACCTTCTTATCTTAGCTCTTACTCAGTTTTCGTTAGGTGAGAACTATCATAGGCCATATTTTTCTTCAAATCCTTAGCTCTATATCCAATAGTTCGATTTATCAAAGTCTGAGAATGCTAATGAAGTATTTTATTGATTTCGTGCGCAATGATACGGCCGCCACCATGAGGTGGACACTGGATGTGAAGTTAGAGATCGAGACGAAGTGGACTCGGTGGAGCATTTACTGATAAATCGATCATGCCGCTTTTGGTAGACTTGGTATTAGTAAGTCTATCTTTTTTCTACCTTTTTGATTTTGTAGATTTCGGCGAACCTTTTTTATTAGACTTGTTGGACTTCTTAGGTGATCGAGAACTTGAAGATTTTTTTCTTTTAGATTTTCCTGGAGATTTAGATCGAGGTCGGCCCTTATGATCTCCTTCAACATGAACATTATGATTAGTACCACGGTTCTTTTATGAGAGCGACTTGGACTTTTTAGATTTCAAACCTTTTTTAAAGTTATGATATTTCTATAAATATAGCTCTTTTTATAACTTCGGTTTACCTTTTTTCTATTTCAACTTTTCAAAATCTAATGGTGGAATAACAACATGTTATACGGATGATTATCTCCCATCTAGATCGGCATCTTTCAAATCCAAAAAATCGTTTTCTCCTTTAACACTCATAAAAGCAGCTCCTTCATCACTACCTGCTGTTTCCAAAACATTTTTTGCATCTTCAATCTCTTTAGCTTCAATTTTTTTCTACTTTTCTTTTGCTCTCATTTTATCAGCATCATGACTTAGCATAAGTCTACAAAGTCTAACTGCCACAAATCTTGATAGAAACGACACATATACATCTTGACCATAAGGACCTGTATTGAAATGAGAAGAGCTCCAAACGGATAGCTAAGGAATACTAGGTGATGTAGAAAAAATTGATTCTGAATTTGAAGACTATTTTTTTCTTTTTGACTTTGCTTTGGACTTATCAGCTTTTTTTGAGAAAGGTGATTACTTTCCACTTCTTTTTTTTGATGATTTTGGTGCACCGAAATGATGTCCGTCCTTTTCAATCGACTGCGAGTTTAGGTTTTACTTTTAATCGACTTCTACTTCCCTAGGTGCTGACCAATAAGGATAACAAGTTTTTTTAGGTGTCAGTGAATCTTTTAAATTTTTACTTTTAGTACTTTTAAATTTCCCTTTTTAAATTTTGTTAGGAGTTGTACTATGACTTTTAGATTCTGTTTTCTTACCTTTAGATTTTATATTTTGTTTTCCTTTTCCTATCAAATTCAAATTCTGATTCTGAATCTGAGTCTACTTTTATTTTTATAAGTCTATCACCTTTTATCTAACTTCGTTTTATCTTTGAATGTTACGCGGTGATATAACATCTTCATCTCCTTCATCTGACAAACTTTCTGCAGTACTATCAGGATCAAAGACTGTCTAGTCTTTTATCTCCTTATAAATCTCAGGTCTCAAAATCTTTGCTGCAAACATTAAAGCATGATACATCTTCCCAACATCTCCAATAATCTAACTCTTGAATTCATCACGTGAGATACCTGATTTAGATGAGTCTAATTAAATCATATCAATATTTTTACCATGTTGCATATTGAGTCTCAACTGAATTTCTTTCTCATAACTTTGATGCGCAGTAGAGTCTAAGTAAATTATATGTTTAGGTTGAGGAGTAAAATTTTCAAAATTCTTTTAATTTTTCTTACTCTAACCTCGATACCAAAAATTTTCAGGAGATCCTGCAAACAAAATTTATTGGGGTATATTTTCTTTTTGCCGTAACAAATCTGTATGGGATACATTTTCTTTGTATTGAGCTTAGCTATCTTCAACAACATTAACTGCATATTATCTAGCATTTTGTACAATCAAAAATGAATCTACTTATAGTCTCCCATACCACAACATGGGTATCAACATTTCGGGAAATGAAAAGAACATTAAATCACTAAATTGTGAACTAGATGGTGTTGCATTTATTTTACCATGGTTGAAATGTCGTGGCCCATTCGTTAGAACAACTTCAGGATCTTGATCAGGTGTAAAGAAAGGCATCGGATAGAAGTCAGTAAGTCGGTTAAAGTGTTTGGGTACTTTGACTTAATTTGGATCTGCTTTAGTTTTTTATCTAGATGATTTTTTTTATGGATTTTTAGTTTTAGCTTTTTTTTAACTTTTTTTCTTACTTTTCGATCTAGATGACTTTGATTTATGAGATCGACTTTTAGATCTGTAACTTGATGGGCTAATTGGTCCTTTTCGTTTTGAACTCAAGTTTCGATCATCAGAATTAGTGTCTGATGCAGCGGCACCTCTATGAGTACCCTCACGATGTTTTTTGGACTTACCTTCACCACTTCGTTTTCTTCGTGGATGGTCAAGATGCTGATTGTCTAGTTTCTTCAAATTTTCTTGAGTCAGTTCATGCTAGTTTAGGTTTCGACTGTGTTTATCTTTACTGCCATGTTTTGTATGCTTACCTTTGCGATGTGGAGAATTAGTTGGACTATCTCTTCGTTTTCTGCCTTTACCTTTAGAGTTAGAAACTGAGCTTTTGCTACTAGCTGAGGCTGATCCAATTCCCGACTGTGATACGGTCTGATATTCTGATTGAGACTCGGAAATTTAACTAGAGTTACTTTTTCTTACCGAATTACTTTTTGTTGAACCTTTCTTTTCTTTTTTACCATCTACTGCAGCCTTTATCTATGTCTACTAAATAATTTCTTACTTATGTCTATGTAGCTTTTCTTCAAATTCCTACTTCTCTCTTTCTACTCGTATTTTTTCATGCTGCCACTTTTTAGCCAATTTTTTCTCTGCTAGTATCCTGTCAATCCTCTCCTACCTCGCAACAATTCGCTCTGCTTTCTATGCTTACCTCTTCTCCTCAGAAAAAGTTGTCCAGTTAGATACAGACGAAACACCATAGTCTCTCCAACTCTTACTCACCAACTCCTCCCACTTCTCCCTCAAGGTTAAACTATCTATAGCTCCTGGTCTTAAACCCAAACCTCGCTAAACTTAAATAAATCCTGTACGGCGTAAATCAGTTTCTTCATATGGATCTGGATCCTAGCTTTTTTCAGAATCAGTATCTTTTTTAGGTGGAGAGACTTTGTGATTACCTTCTTTAATCTTTTTTTTATCAGGAATCGGATTTTTAGGACTATGACTTTTTTTACGATGTTTATCTTTACCTTTGTGCTTGTGAGGTTTACCATGTCCCTTTTTATCTTTGTGAATCTGTTTATCATTTTTATCTTTCGTGTTTGTATCCAAATTCTGATCTATATTTGACTTTGCTACTGAATCTGATTCTAGCTCGCTTTCTTCAACCTTCTCCTCTTAACGCTCCAGATAGCAATCATGTTCACATTTATGAGCTTGATGCATATAATACTCAAGCGTTCCCTCTTTATATTCATGCTTTCTTCCACCAAAACCAAGAGATATAGCTATATCTTCATCCATGTCTTCTAAAGCGAGGTCGATTTAAGATTGAGAGAATTCTGAATCTTAAGGCATTTTAACTATTGCTGATTGTGACGTATTAGTTTAAGTTAAAGTTTCAAATTCGGGAGACTAATTAGTTTGCAATTTGTCTAATCCAAGATTCGACATTGTAAGTCCACGTTCATTGGCATTTTAATCGGCTTCAAGTAACTTAAAGTTTTGAAGTCTGAAAGTTAGCGTTCGAATTCCAATAGGCTCAGGCTTTTTAGGTTAAGCTATTTTCACTGAACGTTGATACTTTTTAAACTTTTATGATTCTGCTTACCATCTTGGATCGAAACAACGAGTATGAAAATTCAATTCTTATGTAAACAGTTAAAAACGTTTTTCACGATACTCGAGCTTTAGTGATTCTGTTTATATCTTCAAAATTGGATGATGATGTTTCAACTTTTATATCGCACTCATTACACTAGTTTTTGTTTTACCCGATTTTGATTTACCACCTTTCTTACCTGATTTTGAACGTTTTTCTGGATAAAAATGAAATATGTTTTTTCCTTACAGTTTTTTAGACTTTGGTGAATTCGTAAAAAGGTCTAACCTTTTAATATTTTTTTCTTTATCAATCTATTTCATTCTATTACTTAAGCTCATTAGCATCTACTTTTCACAATGATATTTTTTAGCATGATCACGAAAATTGCTGAACTAGTATCCTACTCCTTATCTTAACTCCTCTTCACTACTCACAAAATACTAAATCAAACATAGTATCTTTTAAACACAATTCTAATACTCTCCTAATTCTTCTTCACTTTCACCTCTTCTAACCTTCATAGAAAACATATCAACTAAAGTTCCCTAAAAAAAAGGATATTTTTTACCTCCCCAGCCGGGGAGAATACGATTTTTTACAGTGAAAAAAAAAAGGGTATTTTTACCAGACCACCAGTAAAAAACTTACAGTAAGATGATAAAAACTAAACTCTATCTTATTCTTTATCTTATCTATTCGATTGATAAACTACTCCAGCTAGTGGTGATTATTTAATTTCAGCTAATGGATCTCCTATCAAGTTTCCAAGAAACGAATTAGCTAAAACACCCCTACACCAAGCAGAACTTTTCGAAATCTCCTTTGGAAAAAAACAAGGGGAGAAATGGTTTAGAAGAATTAAATTGAGAGTATCTTCATTTGCATAGGTATCATGTAGGATATGTTTTTATTCATCGGTAATGGGCTTATGATTTTAAGCAAGAGTTGTCATTTTACCCATACGAGTTTTTTTATAAGTGGAGGTAGTATGAATATTCAACTCTTCATCGTCTATTTCAGGAGGCGATGCATTTGCTAAGACAGCACATGCCGAAGCTAGTAATGATCGAACGAAAAAAGTAAAGCTTGCATTAGTACCACGTAAAGCCAATTTTTTTTTACTCATACCAGAATTTGATAAAATTTGTAAATTTTAAATACCTTTTACAAATGATTTTTTATTCGATGATTTTTTACCTTTTTTTGACTTAGACTTGGACCTTGAATTTGGTGTGAAGAGAAATTATTGTATACTACTTGATTCGTTGACATCTAAACGTTATTTAGTAGGTGCCGATGGATATGTTAGTTGCTAAACCACTCCGCTATGTTGATCACTATCAGTAGATTTAGCTTCTACTGGCGAATCATGAATATCTTCAATTAATTTATGTCGACCTTCTTTCGCAGGCGAACGCGACCAACCACTGGAGCCTCTGAACTTTGACTTACCACCCCTTTTAATTTTAGGACTATCAAGATTATAGGTTTTCGTAATTTTATGATTAACCTTTTCAACATAAAAAACATCTGTAAATACACCCTCTTTATAGTCTCTATATCGTTTTCGCCTTCGCCATTTTCTACAACGGTCTCTAAAAGCATTCCAGTCAGCTAAGGCTTCTATATTGTTTGATAAGTTTGTTGATTTTAGATTTACGTCTATTTCAGTACTAGAATCTGAATATCCAGAGGAATACGAATCGTTCTTAGATGATTATGATGTTAAAGTGCTTGATATAATTTCTGAATCTGTGACCGAACTGACATCTGAACTATCAGATAGAGATCGATAATTATCTGCTATGCTATCTTAGACTTACTTTTTCTCTTTATTATGATGTTTATCTTTTTTTCCTTTATGTTCTTTTCTCTTTGATTTTGATTTACTTTTATTTGATGGTTTAGCATGACGTCATTACGCTGATTGTGACATCTAGTGCTTGCCTTCTCGATGCCTTTTAGCTTTATTTGAAGCTTTAGTAGAGTCAGATTTTTTTCTCGACTTAGCAGAACCCTTACGTTTTTTTCCTTTTCTTACATAATTGGGACTTTTAACTTAGTCTTTACCTACAGTTTTCATCTATTTACGTTTTTTCAAACTACTTTCAAGTTATTTTAGTCTACACTATTCCGCTTTTTTTGCGAGTACTTTAATAGTAATCGATCCAGAACGTTTTAATCCAGGTGGTGATTCAGAATTCTCAGAAGACTAAGATTACGGATTGACTATACGATTTTAATTTCCTAAGTCTAAGCTGCTACTACTATCACTAAATCTATCATAATCAGATTCAGAACTTAATCCTTAATTTGATTCACTTAATAAGTTAGATTAAGTGTCATTTGATTTATCTAACTTCTCTACCTCACTATCCGAATCTGAAGACATACAAAAAGCATCAGGATCAAGGTAATCTAAATCAACTTACGAAGGCATCACAATTTTAGGTTTCTCGGGAACAAGCATTGGTGGTACTATGGGTTATGAAGTATTTTCGTCAAATAGTAGTGGAAATCCATTAATTGACTCAGGTAACTTAGATACATCTGGTTAAAAAGATAGTTATTCCTAGTCTTGAGTTTCGTTTAAGTCATTATCTTGTTATTACTGTTACTGTAGCCGTTAAGTCTGTTATCTTAGGCTTTCATCATTAAATTTATATTGTTATTCTTATTAACCTTCAGCCAGTTGTTACTCATCCTACTCAGGTACATGCCTAAACTATTAAAAGTAAGGATTAGTTTCAAATGGATCAACATAATTTTCATTAGCAATCGGAGGATACATCTGATATAGATTTAATTTTTTCTTATCTTTTTATTCCTTAGATTTATGTCCCTTACTTTTTTTAGCTTAGCCTTTATGAGATATTTTATCTCTATGAATTTCATCTTGATCATGTTCAGTGACAGTGTCAGGTAGCGGTTATGATGTACTATTATCGGTATTGTCATTATTCAATTTTTGCCTACCAAATTTACTTTCAGTCATCTATCCCCAGCCATATTTTTTACCATAGGGGCTCACGCTACCGCCGGTACCAACGCTTTTATTTTCTTCATCAGTCTCTTCACTATAGTAATTATCCTAATAGATCTTCTCTTCCATCTCCTACTGTTAAATTTCTTATTCTTACTCGATTGTTAACAAGCTATTAGGATCTACATACCGTTTCTTACGAGGATCCCAGGCCATCTAATTGCGCAAGTCGGGAGGTTGGAGTGATTGTTGATTGGACTAGTTAGTTCCGAAACCTTACCAGTAATCGTCTAAGTCTTAGACTGAATCATTATCTACATTATCCTAGACTTCTTAAATTTCTCTAGTATGTGAATCAGATTTAATAGACACATTATTAGGGTGCTAGCCTTTTTTAGATTTACCATGCCCTTTTCTATGTTTTGTATCAGGGCTAGGTTGTAGAAAATTTTCTTTTCGATCGCGTTAGTCCTTCGACATCTTCGCTTTGGGTTTATGATCGGAATTTTACTTATGCTTACCTTTATTCTTTTCACCTTTCCCTCCACTAGATCTATCGGTATCCTCAGCTAAATGATTTCCCTCGTAATGCAAAACTGGCTTGATAGATAGTGGACTTTATGCCAATTGTGATTATGATTATATTGAGACTGAGTCACGAAAAGTATTAAAGATGCCAGACGAATCAGATTCAAAATCAGATTCAAGATCAGGTTCTTATTTTGAAACACCATTTAGTTAACGTTGCTTAGTTTTCTTTGGTTTTTACGAAAATTTTTTGCCTTTTTATCTACCCTTGTTTTTTCCTTCCATTTTCTGTAAATTATCACGTGGTGACGGCGTCGGTCGTTCGTGATTATTAATTGAAAATTTTTCTTTCATTTTTTCATCTTATATTTACTTCTCAGCTTCTCCTCCTTAACCAAAATATAAAACTAACGCACAATATAATGCGGATTCTCTAATATCACTTTCTGATATTCTTTGTAACTTATACTTTCTTAGGACTAGTTCACAAAAACCATAAATGGTTGAATCTGGATAATCATAAGGATCATCAATTATAGCATAACAATCTTATTTTGGATGATTAGATTCGAAAGAAGATGCATTACTAGCTTTCGATTTTATATCATTTCTTGGAAGTTCTACCAATTCTTCACTTGGAATAAAAGCATTAGCGAGATCACGCCAATGTGGTAGTCGGAAAAGAGAAGTGTTCATAGTAATTTTAAACTGAAAAAATAATTAAATTCTAAAAACAACACTTTACGATGTCTTAGTAAAAAGTGCTACTAAAATTTCATCATGAACGTAAAAATTCAATAGAAAAAAAACAATGCTAACCTAATAGGATACAGTGATTACATGTCAGTTAGAAACTCTAATTATGTAAAACTCTGAGCTCAGATTATTTTTCAGAAACAATGATAATGATTCTTATCTCATTATTACTCTATCTTTAAGAATTTTAGAACAGACATAATAATTAAGTATAGTACTATACATCTACTATATTATCGGAATGACTCAATATTAATAGGAAAATAATAAGTCTGTTATGTTGAACACTCTTTTTTATGTAAGGTTTACACTTTAACAATTAGAAATTATATTTAGTTCTGTAAAATTTTGTTCAAAAATCTATTGTAAAATTTTAAAAAAATGTCATAAACTGTAAACATATGAAATTAATATAAATAAAGAATAGGGAGACCTCTTATGATATTAAAATTTGTTACTACACCCTATCGTATTATAATATCAATAAGTAAAATACATACGGCACATAACTTTATTTTTTGATATAAAATTTCTACACTGTTATAAATTTTAATAAATTTTCAGATTTTTTCAATTTACACTTTAATATTGAATCATGACAAAATAAAAATCAGACAGATATAATAATAATATGTTTTTTCTTTAAATTTTTTTAAAAATTCACAAGGACTATACACGAAAAAAATAATTATTTTTCAGCAATCATTAAACAAACTACAAAATTGTATATAGTAACTATTTATACGATCCAAGTTACGATCACCTAAATTGTAAAACCTTTAACCAGTCTTAAATTCTAAAATTCACAAAAAATCACAAAAAACTTATTAGTTTAAGTTAAGTTTACACTATTAGAAGTTAGATAGTTACACCGTCTTCGAGACTATTTAAATATTAGTTTAAAGTTTAAACTAATAGTAAAAATTTTAATTTTATCATTATTAATAAGTAAATTATTCAATAAATTCAACAGTCTATTGACGGTAATATAATTTCCTATACTTATTCTGGAAATTTTACTTGATTTTTAGGTTCCCTTTTTCTCTTCAAACTTGATATCCTTGTTTCATCATCTGACATTTTATCTAGATCAAGATCCTATAAATCATCAACTTTCTCATTTGATAATACTGACATATCTCTCATTTACACACTTAAACCAGTCTTCAACTAACCATCAGAAGCATCATAATTTATATTCTTCTTACTTTCCATTTCATTGTCTTTGAATTTATCTTCTACCATATGGACATCTGGTTATTATACTAGAGCTAATTCAACTAATTCCTCTACCTCATAATCGTTCTCAATTAATTTTTTCGCTTAATCCGTATACTCTTCAAATTCTTTCGACACTTCTAAAAAATCTTTAACTTATTTTTGTTTATAGGACCACTTCAAACCTTTATACATGATTTCCAAACAGTCTGGATCTGCTGTAATCAGTAAAGCTAAATGTGCTACCAATCTATTCCTTTCTAAAATATTTTTAGCCAGCCAAGTCTTGTTCTCAGTATTCTATTTTTCACCTTGTTCTAGTTATTGCTCTACCGTTAAAATTACTTCAGGTTCTTTCTACTCCTCTTTTTTAGAATCAGAATCAGATTCAGAATCAGGATCGAGCTGCCTTAGTTTAACTATGTAATCAGATCCAGAATCAGAATCAGATGCAGAAATAAAAGAATCAGAATCAGATTCTACCATTTCTTATTACTTTTCGATTACGAACTGGGCCGAAGATCCAGTATCATTAACTTCTTCATCAGGATTTTCAACTTTTTTTCTCCTTGCACAACATTGTATAACTGCTGCGGCTGCTTTTCTATCACCTAGAATCTTTAAAGATTCAGCTATAGATAGATTATTCTATTTTTTATTCTTTTTAGGTTTTACCGCTTTTGAACTAGTTGCTTATTATTAACCGTCCGACGACATTAATGTTAGATCAGTCGAACATGAACTCGTCGCTTATTAATCATTATCATGTTTCTTATGGTCATACTAATCAACATTTTCTAAATAAGTTTTTACAGCACATTCGACATTCCAGTAATGTTTTTCTAAATGATAACATGCATTTTCAGGTTTCTATTTTTGATAAGTTTAAGTTAAAAATGTTCTTAGTTTTTGTAGTTTATTTTTTATACGATTTTCTATAAGCTTATTGTAATATTTATCTTAGTTTAATGTTTTGGCTTAGTCTATCTTGACATATTTACTAACTAAATCATATAAATAGATACCATATTTTTCTATATCACTGTCTTCATTTTCTGTTAAACCGGTTTCTTTAGTACCTTCATCTTTTAAAACTTTTTTTTCGTTCTTCAGCACTTCAACTTCTTTTTTATCTATAGGCTTGGTATCATCTTACTATTCTTTTAACAACTCTTTTTTTTTAGTTTCAAATTTTCTTTAATTTTCTTCAACTTATGAAATAGTATCCAAACATTTATACAGACTTTCAGCAAGGCAAACCGTTATAGTTCTATCACCTATGACCGCAATAATGCTATCCAACATACCACCAATTTTAAGATGAGAAAATTATTTTATTAACATAAGAAAAAGTCTACCTGCGCCTGAGATAGTAGTAGAACGTTGATATGAATAACACTTATTCCAAACTTCCATATAAGGATCACCATAGTTTGCTTTGTTTTCGTAATCAAATCCAGGAAGTGAACAAAATAATGTTATTGAATACTTATTGTTTTCGTATTACGAATCAGAACTGTATAGACTTTTTTGGCTCTTCATAGAAAAGTTAGACTAAGTTCTATTTCTTATAGTATTGTCAAGTGTTTAATTGTTTTTTTTTAACTCATCAATCTCTTTCTAGATATCTTTTAATGGTTACCATATTTCTGATAAAAATTTTTCAGTTGTACTAATAAGGTTAGAATTAGAATCATTAAGTTTTAACCAATTAGATAGTAGCATGATTTCTCTTACTGAAAATGAATTTTACGATTCAGAATTAGGTCAAGTTTTAGATGATATACAAAGAAGATCAAAAAATGAAGACTCAGAATTTATTTTTGAATAATTTATTGTGGTATTATCAGCAGCTTTTACTTTGGTCTTTAGATCGGCCTAGACTTTTTTAACAGTATCAGGTATAGAATCAATCATTTTTTCCATTTCAGTAACTACTTTTTTATCTTCCATTACTTCATCAGATTCATTATCAGAAGAAGAAATTATTTTTTTTCGTTTCTATTATGGAGATGGATCACTTTAAGAGGATTCACTTTAAACACACTTAGTGCTAGATTCTATCTTATTATTTTTTGCCAAATTCTTTTTTAAAAATTCTGTTTCAAAATCAACGTTATCATATATCATTTTTTCATATTTACTATTTTTGTCTATCATTTTTAACTTCTAAGATACCAAATCGAATGTATTTATAAGCTCTAAAGGATATTTCTTCTTCCAAATCAATAATTTCAATAATTAAAGTTAATTAACAGTTTAATCAGTGTTAGTAGTTGATGGAATTGATCGATTGATGAGTCTAGTACCATACCATTATTTACGAGTTTCAAATAAAGGTTATATTTACAAATTATAATTGTCATAATAAAAAAATCTTTCAATTTCACTAAATGGAATTTATAGTGGTTCAGTTGTGATTCCAAAATATACATTTAGATAAGCTTAATCAGGAATGAAATTATATTACTAAGAATCATAATTAAAACTCTAGCTTTGTTGAGATAATGACATATTAGTCTGATTCACTTTCAAAAAAATTGAATAGTTAGAATATCAGCAATTAAATAATTTTTAAATGAAATTATTTGTAAAAAAATAAAATCAGTACTAGGGCTGCTCTAAGTCTTATATGATAAGTGATAAATTTAATCTACTTATTGTAATTAAAAGATATACTACGAGTCCTATAAAATAATAACACAATATAATTGGTTTTATTTTCACTGGTGACTGTACTAATATTAAATTTAAGAATAAAATTATTATGTTTGAGTATACCAATGGGTAAATAATAAATTTTAAAAAATGTCACTGTATTCACTGTAGTTAATAAAAATGTTAGATTGAAATCCTTTAGAAAAAACAAGTTAAAATTACAATAGATTGTATTACTTTCATGAGTATCATTTAAAAATCAAAAATATTTGTGATAATTTCAATACTTATTTTATCTGATGACTTAATAATTATACGCAATGAAAATTATTATAATTTACTTATACAGATTTTTTTAACAAATTTAAAATTGCTAATAGATCCTGAATCATAAATTTATATTATACATTGGTTACAAATTTCACTGTTAATTATTCTATATAAGAACATAAAAAAATATTTGACTTTGTAAACCTATTGACTATGTTAGTATCAGCACTTTTAACATGTGCTAATAATGGATCATCATTATATTATACTTACAAAAAATTGTCCATGACATTAAACCGTTAACAAAAATTTATAAAATTTTCGAGTCGGAGGTAGTAATTGCAAAAATTCGATCGAGAATCTCTTTTAATTTATCATAAATTAAAATTTAAGATTCTGATATTATGTTAGTAAAATTTTTAATTTTATATTTTTATAAAGATAAACTTTAACAGATTTAAGGACCGTTAATAACATTTAAGTTCTAAAAAAATTGACTACACCTTATGTAGTTTAACTTTTAATTTATGCTTTATTATAAGTTAAAACATGCGACTTAGCACAGCTACTTAAATATTCATTGCTCATTAAGATAATCAAATTTATTTCTTGTCTATATTAATAAAATTATTTTTAAAATTTTTTATTTTGTGTCAGATTTAAATTATGTGATCTGATTCATGGTAATATAATCTAATTTTTAACTAACTGAAAGTGACAGTCAGTTTAGTAATAATAAAGTTCAGTGTAATATTATAAAAATTTAAAATGTTATATGATTATTGATCAATTCATACTTTACTCGATGATGCTTACCCGAGTCCTCTATTACCAACATCATCAATTAAGTCTAGCTGAGAAAATTTACTATACTCATACCGGTCCACGAAGACTTTCATTCTAGTGTTATTAGAACTGCGTAATTACTATAAAATTTCTTACTTCCATTTCGGAATCGGTATCTGATTATAGCTTACAATTTTTAATTAAAGCTACTATACTAAACTATTGATCTTTTACTGCTTCATTTATTTTACTCCATTTAATTTCAAATTTCCATCTTTTCCAATCTTCTACACTTATTTTTTTATTCGTTAAAAATAATTTACCCTAAAAAAATTTAATACTCTCCCCATTTCGACTTGCTTTTAAAGGAAAATTATAATAGGTAAGGAGTAATAAAATTTATACCGCTTTACATGCTTACCAAGTTTCAAGTATATTAGACCATAAATTATCTGTAAAATTGTATTTAGTAATTTCCTGAACAACCCCAGCGAGCCAATGTGAGTATGAAATTTTAATAAACCCTACCTATTTACCTTTAAAACCCCCACCGAAGTTGAACAGGAGGGAATATGAAATTTTTTTTTACTTTCCTATAAATCAGCCTGCTTGAGATGTTTTTATAATTCATTGAATTCAATTTATTAAGTCATAGTTTTCTCCCATTCATCAACTTTTTTATTTTCCT
>JACKZZ010001704.1_pt1 | contig 73395 bp, 96 predicted proteins | sample 8027871 | NCBI WGS metagenome assembly JACKZZ01 (sample SAMN15724774, study PRJNA655200) | protist metagenome | isolation source: fluorescence activated cell sorting (FACS) single amplified genomes of... | place: USA: West Boothbay Harbor, Gulf of Maine | collected 2000-07-19
ACAATTCCTGCATTAAAGGATTTTGAACCTGATAATATAATTCGGAATACAGCACATCATTTAATATATGAAGAAGTTGATAAAAAATTAAGTAATAATATACCTAATAGGGATGAACTTATAGAGCAATTAACTGATAATATTTTAGATCAACCAACTATAAAAAAGAAAATGTCTAAATTTCAAAATAATATTGATAATCAACTACAATTTACTGCTAATAGTGCCAAACATGATATAATTGGTGCTATTCCGGCAGAAATTGGTGAGGCAATTAATGTAGCAACTGATGTAATTGCAGAAGATGTAATGACAATAGTGTCTGGTATTTCAGCTATGAAAGGATGGGATCAAATAAATTCAGTAATTAATTTAGATGGGGATATAAAAGGCAACCAAATATCTAATATAATAAGTAAAACATCAAAACTATCTTTAGCACCGCAGAATGGTGGAAGATTAAAAACAAAACATAAAACAAAAAAATATTTAATATTACATAAGCGAAAGACTAAGCGAAAGACTAAGCGAAAGACTAAATATAGATAATTTATTTCATAATTATATATGAAATAAATAATATACATAAGATAACAGATTAAATAATAGGAGTTTTTGCAAATTGTATAAAATATTAATAAAAAAATAGTTTTATTAATATTATAAATAATTATTTATTCATTCAATTGGTCCAGGATTATCCAGGTGCTCTGTATTCACTACTAAAAAGATAAAAGCGATAGGAACTGTCCACCAATAATCAATATTTATAAGGGGTTCTGTTTGAAATTCTAGATAAGATTCTAGTTGAAGAACTAGAGCTTGACTAAATGATGAATTATTTTGATTATTAATCATTTGGTAATATCTTTGATTTAAATAGGATATTATTTTCAATTTTTGTTTTTTTTGTTTTTTTTGTTTTTTTTGCTTTTGCTTTTGCTTTTACTTTTTACTTAGTGTCTAGAAGAAGTCCCTCCATTTTCATAGATCTCATTAGACGAGTCATTCCAATACCCCCACCGCAACGAGTGAAAAAGTCGAAATTTAGATAATCATCTAGCTCCACATCAGTTCTCTCTTGTCCAAATAATTCATACATTTTCTCTCTATATCCACCTTCCATAATCGATTCAAATCGCTTTCGCATTACATCTCTATCATTTTCTCTTTCTGCTGAACCAATTGTTTCTTGCCCACTCATAATTACATCTACCTTATTTGCAGTATCATCATCATTTCGTTTCATATTCCAAAATGGACTAGTAAATTCTGGAAAATCAGTAAGAAAGAATGTAGGTGATTTTTCATCATATAATTGTTGCTCATGTTCATGTTCTAGCTCAGTTGTATTATATTGTTTTGCAACATCTTTATATTTGCCTTCTACAAATTGTGCAGCATCATATCCTAAGTGAACTAAAAGATCTTTTTCCATTTGAATTAATGCATCCATTCCACCTTTCATCTCAAATTCAAATAGGGGAAAGATTAAATCATGACGACCCTCCTTTGGATCTTTCTCCATACGATAACTAGTTGTTAGACAAAAATACCCTGCTGCTTCTGGATTCTTAAGTAGTTCATATTCTAACCACATTTGTCCAGTCTGGGGTAAAGGCCAGCAACTTCCAGCATAATTAAACATTCCGACATTAAAAGGATCTTCGCATGCTGCAAGGATACTTAACCGATTCTGTGTGGCTACCTCAAGAAAATTTCTGGAAATAAAAAATCGTCGCAGCTTCTCTACAACCTCATTATATGCTTTTGTATTAATAATAAGTGAACTCTCATATGGTTTATTAATTTTATTATTTTTACAATATTCTTCTATTGTAGTTTTAGAGTTTTTTAATTCTGAATCACTTGTAGTTAGAAGTGTCGATGACTTACTATAACCGGAATCCATTAAGGAAGACTGTTTTGTGCATTTGAGTTGCTCCATTTTAACTATATAATAATAATATTTTTAAATGTTTTTTTTAAATGTTTTTTTTTAAATGTTTTTTTTTAAATAATTAGGACCGAATTTGTGAATTTTGCCATTCTTTAAATCCTATACTTTTTTTTAAATTAAATGAACTACCAAGTATATCTTCTGCACTTTTAAGAGTAATTTTTTCTTTCTCTGATAATTGACTTAAATAAATCTCTCTGTCTTTATCTATTTCCTCAGTCTTATTATTTGTATATGATTGATCTGCATTCATATTATATTATGTAGTATTTATTCTAATATTTTTTTTTCAATTTATTTAAATTATAATTTTTTTAAATTATTAGAATATATGGGCGACTTATTTTATCAAGGAGGATTTGGATGTATATTTTATCCTAGTTTTAATTGTCAGGGTAATATTAATCAATCTAGTAATAAAACTGTATCCAAATTACAAATGAATGATTCTACTGCTAATAATGAAATTTATATTAGTGAGCTTATTAGAGGGATTAAAAATTATAAACTATATTTTCTACCAACAATATCTTCGTGTCCAATTTCTTTAGCTGTTATAAATCAAAAATATATTGATAAATGTAAAATTATTGATAAAGATCAAGATGATTATATTTTGTTAGAACTTCCATATCTAGAAAATATTTCCTTTATCAATTTATTTTCTGATTCAACTCGAATAACCAGACATTTATTTCTTACATTTATTGAAACATTTAAATATATTTCTATTGCTATTGCACTTCTTATTGAAAAAGATATTGTACATTATGATATCAAAGAGGAAAATATACTTTATAGTACTAAATTCGAAAATCCAATTTTGATTGATTTTGGTTTATCTATTCCAATTTTACAACTTGATTCAGCTAACTTATCCCAGTATTTTTATGTTTATGCTCCTGATTACTATCTATGGCCAGTAGAAGTACATGCAATTAATTATATGATACATAAGGGTGACTTAACAAGTGAAACTATTTCTAATCTTGTAAATAAATATGTTAGTAATAATATAGGATTTAGTGGATTAAGTAATAAATTTAAAGAACGATATATACAATCTACAATAGAATTTTTGAATAAATATATTAATATGAATAAAAATGATGTATTTGCAGAGCTTATTAGTTTTTATAAAACATGGGATCTATATGCATTAAGTATTATGTATCTTAAGTTTCTAAAAGTATTATTTATAGATGGATTTATTGATAGTAAGTTTATTATAGCATTTACGGAATTACTACTAAATAATGTATCTCCATTTCCATATAATAGACCTTCTGTAGCTGAGATACAATCACGATATACAGATATTTTTTATATTAATGAAAAACCAAGAGATTATTTCACATTAATTAATAATATTAGTTATAAAAATTTTACCAAAACTAAGTAAATTTACTTTTTACTTTTTACTTTTTACTTTTCTGGCTTTTGCGGCTTTTTTTAGAGTATGGTTTTCTGCTCTTTTTAACAAATTTACCTTTTTGATGAAATACTTTATCACCTTTATGGGTTTCAAAGTTAAGTTTATTTTTACGTGTTTTAGATGGTTGTCCTTTATGGGGAACTTTAAAAGTTAATTTCGCATTTTTCCAGTTGCCAGCGGCCTTTTTAAATGCTAGCTTATGATCTAGATTAGAATCTGCCTTCTTAACTCTAGCAATTTCAGATTTCATAAAAAGATTGAACGCAGATGGCGCTCGTTTGGCTTTTTTACCTGCTGACATATATATATTATATTTAGAAAAAAACTATTAAAATGATAAATATTAATATTGCTAAACTGGTTAAATATTATGTGTGTATATAATGCATAATATTTCATATTATGGTTAAGAATAGTGGAGGAAATAAAGCAAAAAAATTTGCTAGTAAATCATTTATTGTTTCAAATCGTGCAACACGATTTGCATCTGAACAAGGTGAGATATATGCTGTTGTGCAGTGTATGTTTGGTGGTAATATATGTGAAGTTTTATGTATAGATGGAATAATTCGATTATGTATTATTAGAGGTAAGTTTTCAGGTAAAGGAAAACGAGATAATCGATTAAGTAAAGGATCTTGGATATTAGTAGGATTGCGAGATTGGGAAATTAGTAGTAGTAATAAAAAACAAAAAACTGATTTATTAGAAGTATATAATGATGGAGATAAAGAAAAATTAATAAAAAATTCTAGAGAAAATTTCAGAATCTTTTTATCAATTAATAATCAAGAAGATATTATTGATAATGAACATATTAAATTTATTAATGAAAGAGAAGAAATATTAACTAATGAACTTAATCATGATACATCTATATTACAAGATAAAATAGGCGATGACCAAGAAGAAGATGAAGAAGATCAAAAAGATAATAATAAAAATATGTCTAGTGTTTTAAATCAAATAAATTGGATTAATATAGATGATATTTAAGCATTAATATCTTTTTGATGTATTAATATTTCTCTATTATCTTAAAAATTTTAATTAATTTTAATAATTAAAATTTTTATGCTGTATTTTTTACTCATTATTGCCAAATATTTGTAATTACAGTATCAAGGTACTTATATCGATCGTTCTCTAGTTGGTCTACAAACATACTCCAGGGAGTGATAGTTCTTAGTGCAATTACTCCCTTTTCACTAAATGCATTAAGTAATAGTGGAGAATTTCCACTTATCATAGTGGTATTTTTAGTTTCTGAAATTGATGGGAATCCAGAAGTTGATTTTAGATTCCAGAATACAATATGCGGCAGTGTATATGGTTCACGATGATGTGTACGCATTCCAGCATCCGCATACTTAGATTTCATTAGATCAAACATAACTTGATTATTATTTGTTGAATAATCAATCTGCATATCAGATAGAATAATTAGCACAAAATCTTCCATCTCTTGCGGAGAAATATTTTTAGTTATAGCACTTTCTAAAATCATATTAAAAGCTGCCTCAAAATTTGTATTCATACCCCAAGGTGATTCTCGAACTGTATGAACCATCGATACAAAATTTGGGCTAGTATCTAAATTTACCCATTCTGGATGCGCATTAAATGTAATAATTCGCTTTCCTAACTTAGAAGTCTCCGCAATTCGTAGACCTAGACCAATTGCCGAATATAAAGGTACACTATTTTCATCTTCCATTGAACCTGAAGTATCAACCATTGCTAACGCATTGCCTAGGGAATTATTCTGTAACCCATTGTTAACCCATTGACTATTTAGTATTGCGGCCTCTAGACTCTCTGGAGAATGTATCTTAACTGCATCTCTTACAAAATCGACTAATGATACTCGCCCACCTTTTGCAATACTTTGTCCCTTGACACATCTCGCAATATAGGCTTCATAGTTTTCTTTACATTTTAGTCGATCTGGATTATTTTCAACATTTGAGCGAATAGTCGCCTTTTTATCCTTAGAAATTCCCTGAAAAGCATGACTTTGCTTTCGAAGCGTAATACTTGTTACATTTTTATCAAAATTAATATCACTCCATGTTCCAGCACATTGATTAATTTGTGGAGTATTAAGTTCTTTATTAATCTTTGAAACTAACTTGCGAAAATGTGTAAGACACTTTCGTCGAGCTGCACTATGTTGCTGTGGTGTTAGATCTTTCATAATCCACTGACTATAATATTGCATAGCTAGAGGTGCAGCTAGCCAACCAAATTTATCAGATTTTTCTCTTGGTACCCACTTTGCTACTAATGATTTATGTGATGCAGTTTCATCACATTTTAGTTGTCTACAAATAAGATCTAGTGCATGCTGAAATAGTGGATCATTCAGTCTAGTTAGACTATCTTCATCACGGTTGTTATGGTCAATATGATAATTACAAAAATACTTTAGATCTTTCCATGAACCATATGGATGCTCAAAATTATCTAACTTAACTAGACTCTCTAGTGCCGCTATAGCCATAGCAACGATTTTATACTTATAGGATCCACACTCTGGAGTATTTGAGAATTTATATAATCCACTAATTAACATATAACTTAATTTATATTCACCCTTACCAGAAACAATATCTCGTGTATATCCAATTAGTTTATAGATTATTCTAAGATTTTCCAGATTTGTATCAGTAACTACATTATTTAAAAGAGGCGCAAATATTTGAGTTAATAGTTCTTGATATTTATTCTCTAATGGTTCTAAATTTTCAGTTCTTACTAACTGAAACTGAAATTGAGTAATTAATTCTTGAATATTTGTTGACCATCCATACTCTAAAGATCTATTTTCACCAAGTTGCATAGTGTTTAGACTATCAAGTGCAGAGGAAAGTGCAGCCATAATTATTATTATATTGTATGATATATGCTTTAAACTATTTTTCGATATGCATTTTTTTATATGTATTTTTACGAGTAGTTTTTTTATTATCTATTAATATTACACGTTTTGTTGTATTATGAGAGACGGTTGATAAACATTTAAATATATAAAATACATTATTTTGATTATATAAAAATGGTGGTGTTTTTTTAAAAGTAATAGTATCTAATATATTTAGTGTATGAAAATAGCGATTTTCTAATGTATTATTTATTACATTTTGTATTTGATTTTGTTCAATATTCATATTAAAATAACAAATTGATATTAATTTATGCTTATTATATAAGTTGAATTGTTTTTCTTTAATAATATATAATTGTCTCTCTTTATGCAATGAATTATCTTCTAGTTTTTCTTCGTTTTTTTTTATACTATAAATTTTATTATTTTCATCTACATAAATAAAAAAAAGTTGTATCTTATTTATATTTTTTAAAAAGTCTTTTGGTTCTTCATTACTTTGTTCTAAATTTACCATTAAATATTATATTTTATAACCGGACTTTTCTATTTGAGTATAAACTTATTGTCTATCTACCAATCTTCTACATAGTCATCATCCTCATCATCGCTATATGTAGTATCATCATATTCTTGAGTATTATTATCATATTCTATATCCATATTCCAATATGGAGAAATATCTCCGAGAATATCATTTAATTCTTCACGCTCATATAATCTATTTTCCATAATAAGTCTGGATATAGCTGGATTATAATATTCACTATATTCTGGTTGCTGAGTGGTTTTATTATTGAATGAGGATGGTTTATTTTTTGTTAGGATAATATATCCAATAGGCACAGTTATTTTTGGTGTATTTTCTTCCTTATGTTTTTGAATTTTATTTTTATAAGATTCAGTAGATTCTAATTCTGCTGTTTTAATAGAATTATTATTTAATGATGGAAATAGATCTTTCTGCATTACAAATTCGGGGGTTTTTGCTGTATATTTAGATCGACCTGCAAATAGATTTTTTGATACGCCATCTCTATTATTAGAATATGAAGTTGTTTTACGATTGGCTGGTTTAGTCAATTCATCTAGTGTTCTGGAAGAGCCTGGAGCGACTAATGGAGAGATATTTGATTTTGTTCTAGATTTTTGCTTAAAAACATTACCTTTAGAATTTTCTTGAATCTTCTCTTTTGGAACTTTCTTTGAAGAAGATTCAGCATTTAAAACTGCGAAACGGCCGCTCATGATTATTGCTAATATGAAATATAAGAGTATTATATTTGCAAAAATATATTTCAATTTTTTATCATTAATGATATTTTAGTATTTAAAGTTATTTAATTACTATAATATGTCTCCTTACAGCAATTATATCCCTCCCTTAGCATATAAAATTAAGATCATATGCGCCCATATATATTTTAGGAGATCGTATCCATGTACTTAATAAATAATACATGGTTGAGTATTTTTATTGATTTTAATATCAATGTAAATATATGGAATTTATTACATTAAAAAATAAAGATCAAAAATTGTATACTATTTCTAATAACTTAAATAATAAATATATAATACAATTCTTAACACTTTATGGTTTAATTAATTCAATAACAAATGATATAATAACATTTGGGGTTGATTCTATTGAACTTATAAAAGATGATATGATATTATTAGATAAATTAGATAGTAATTTTATTTATGATATTGGTAGTCAATTATTATTATTAAAAGATAATAAATTGGGGGTTAAATATATTAAACCTTCTGATATTGTGATAATAAATTCGAATATATTTCTTTTTGTAAATCCGAATATGTTATTTGAATTATTAAATAAAAAACATATTAAATCAAATAAAATAGTTAATTCCTATGAATATGGAATTGTTGATAAAGATTCGGTTGATTTGAATTCAGCATTTATAGCTCCTGAATTTACACAGGAGTATGAGTATCTTTATTATACCAGTTCATTTTATAGTTTTGCTAAATTGTTTCAATCTATCTTTAATATAAAAGTTGAAGATATTGAGACTACTAATATATATTATTTATTATATAGATGTTTGAAAGAAAAGCCAGAGGATCGTATATTTATATATGTATAAGATGAGAATGAAGGTGAGAATGATGAATGGGATTGGTAGAAGATGGTTTGGTAGAAGGTGGTTTGGTAGAAGGTGGTTTGGTAGAAGGAGATTTAAGAGTGTGTAGATATCGATTTCCATGGCTTATATGAGTTGTATGATATTCTGAAGTTTTAAAGCATGCAAAATCATCTTCTGTACTGAAGATTATTTTTTTAACATTTAATTCACGGATTATATTAAAACAGTTAATACATGGAGCGGAATTTTGATAGTTTCCATTATTATCTGTGCGTACAATATACAAAGTTGTTTTGCGAAATAATTTGTCATACATACGACCCTTTTATCTGAGCGTTGAACTTACCATGAGTATTCAAACCACTAGTATGCCAAACATTTCGCAAAGCTGCAATTTCGGCATGACATGAACAAGTATTTGCAATAAATCCATCACATGATTGAGTCCGATTAGAATTGTGGCCTCGACCACGAATTTTACCATTTGCTACAGCAATGCAACCATGCTGTGATTGAAGCTGAGATTTTTTTGCCTCTTGGGCCGCACGAGACAAATAGGTTTGATCATTAACACTCAACTGAGTCATTCTATGGTATATATACATTGTTTTATATGGATTTAAAAATCAATTTTTCGTAAAAATTGATTTTTTTTATTTAAATATATATTTAAGAGAATGATGTCTAACCAGCCATTTTATGTACTTCGTATCTATCTTGGAGATAAGATTAATACTAATACTCGTAAGAAATATATTGCCTTAGCACAAAAACGTGAGAAGGAAATGTTATCCTATCATGAAGGCAATCAAATTATGATTGATGCTGGGGTCGATCTATATGTTCCACATGATATGACTATAAATAATAATACAAGAAGTAATAAAGTAAATATGGAAGTTGTATGCTCTATGACATATCAGGATTTACGTGGTGTTACTGTACCTTGTGGGTTTTATTTATATCCACGTTCGAGTACTGGATCAAAAACTCCTTTACGATTATCTAATTCAGTTGGAATTATTGATGCAGGATATCGAGGCAATATTATTGCATACTTTGATAATATTGATACACCTGATTTGGGTGAAGGTAAATCTCGAATTAGTTATTCTATTAAAACGAATGATCGAGTAGTCCAGCTTTGTGCCCCAAATCTTATGTATCCAATTGCAATTGAAATAGTTTCAACTATTGATACACTAGATGATAATAATATTAAATGTATTAATACTAGAGGAACTGGTGGATTTGGCTCGACTGGAGTTTAATAAATTAAACATATTTAATATATTTAATTTATTTTGATTTATGTTGATTTATTTTGATTTATATGATTTTTTATCTTCCAACTTTAAAACCACGTCTGCGAAGCATACGACTAGCTTTATGAGCGACCTTTTTGTAACTTCGGCGACCTAATCTTGGTTGAGTTTTGCCTTTATAAGAAGAACGTTTTTTTCCCCATTGTTTTGCACGAATGTAAGCAGCCCAAAGACCCTTGGAGCTAACTTTACAAGTACCCTTATTGCAAATAGGAAAATTAGGAGTGGGGTTTGATAGTAGAGTTTTTTTACCTAAAAAACATTTAGATCCACATTTTTTATACATTCGAGTACGTGCGGCACCAAATGGTGCATTTCTGGACCAACCAGCCCATGGTACACTCTTTTGGTGAGTTCTACGACTCTTTCGGCGAGTTCTACGACTACTAACTTTTCTTGTACGTCTAGCCATCTTATTATATTATAATTAGATATTTTTATTATTTTAGTAATAATAAAAATTGAATTATAATTATTACTAAAATAATAAATATATGATGTCTGATAATAAAGTATGTACATTTTGTGCAAAAAAAGGTATTCCTCCCCCACATACTCATACAGTTCGTAATTGGAAATTAACAGATAAACCTATTATTTGTCCAGAATTATTAGCTACTATTTGTACTTATTGCCATTGCGCTGGACATACTCGCCAGTATTGTTCTATTCGCCAGAATGCAACAACAATCCCTCATGTGGAAATTAATAATAAGTTAAAAAGATCATTATCTGATAATAATATTAATGAATCACATTCTTTCAAAATTCAAAAACTAGAATAATTTATACTGCTTCTAATGCTGGTTCTTGTGTTGCTGGTTCTTGTGTTGCTGGTTCTTGTGTTGCTGGTTCTTGTGCTAATTCATGTTTACGTTTAGGGTTACAACTTTTTACTAGATATAAAATACCATACATAGTTAATGGAATACATGTTTTAAAAACTGTAAATAATTTTTTATGTGTTTTTTTACTATTTAAATTTAGTTCACCCTTAGATGCTAGAACAATTAAATTCATTGTATTTTCTAGAACTTTATTATCAATTAAACTTAAGATTAGTTTTTCTTCCTCTTCGTTTTCAACTAAATCTTGTACAACTGCTTTAACAATTGCGATAACAGTATCTTGTTTTTGTGAACCAGGAATGTTTAATTTTTCTACTAATTCCATGCCTTCTTTTAAAACTAAATGAATAGTTGACGTTGATATTTGGGTTAATTTTAATTTTTCTTTTAATTCAATAACTAAAGGCATTACTAATTCTATAGTTGGCGATAATTCTACTTGTACTTCTGAGATCATTATTATTAATATATAACATTTTTTTTATATTAAATTTTTATATTTAAATTTAATATTAAAATTGATTTTGAAATATTATATATTTTTAAATAAACAATGACTAGTTATAGTGATATTTTTGATATGTGGCCGAATCGACAATTTTCACCAGCAGTTAGAAAATTTTGTAAGAAATTTTGCAAAAAAATACTACGTACATTCATTATGTTAATTATTTTTAGATATTTCTTTATTGTGTTTAAATAATTATTACTTATGTTGTGCATTATAGTAAGCAAAATGAATTTTGCGTAATTCTATGGATGAAAGATTTAATTCCCATTCCATAAATTTAGTATTATTTTCTAGTATAGTTGTATCCATATCATTAGTGGTTATTAGATTTGGTATTGGAGATTGATTAATATCTACTAGTGGTTTTGGTGATCTTGGAATTGCAATATTAATATTCTCAGCAGTCAATTCTAATTGGGATTGTGTCAATTCTTTCTCAATATCTTCTCTATCTAGTTGATCATTTGAATTCTCAAGTGGTATAATTGGATTGGCTGCTTGCTGATTTGCAAGTACAATATTAAGTTTGGAAGTGATTTCTTCATTTTGTTGAAGTTCGACTTCTTGTTGTAGTAAATAAGCTTCTATGCTATTATCACTTAGTTCAGTATCTGATGTTGGTGCGTAATTTTTTAATTTTTTTAGATTTTCAATGTAGTTAATAATTGTATTATAGGCTTTTCCACTCTTTTTTTTTATGACATCTTTTGTCTCTAATTGAGAGAATAGTTCTTCATCGGCAAGCATGATTTTTGTAATAATTGTTTCTTCATCCCAATCATTATCAATCTCATTAGATTTTTTATTATAAATATTGATAAATTTATTTTGTTTTAGTTTAATAGATTTGTCATGCATTGCATTCGTATTTTTAAATAATTCAGTAATAAATGATTTTAATTCTGGATTAAAATGCCCCCATGTATCATTTGTAATTTTCTTAAATGTACCAATACACCAATCATTATCTGGTTCAATTCCTGCAGGAATCTCGATCATAATACGAAGTCCTTGTGCTCGATTCATACCAGTGGGCAATTCCCAACGCAAAGGAGTAATACCACTAACTAGACGTCCAGCTCGGCGAACTTGAAATCCAACACGTTGTTCATCCGTTGTATTACCATAAATGTCCTTTTCTTTTGTCCGTTGATTCAAATTAAAGAATTTGGTTTCAATCTTAAATGAATATAATAAAGATGTATTCGGTATTGGTGATTGTTTATAAACTTTTTTATTTGGATCATCCGATGATATATAAACATACATTGTTTCAGTAATTGGTATTGAATCAAATGAAAGATTATTTGGTTCAATAGTATAAGTCGGCTGTGGATTCGGTGTGTGAATTGGCCAAGAATCACTAATCCAATTAAACATTTGCCATGTAATTTGCGTTGTTCTCATTGGAGAATATAATCCATACATAAATTGTTTAATGTTATTAAATATTGCATTTGTATTTGGAGTTTTAAGTCCTTCAATAATCAATACTGTTCCATAGTAATCATCTGAGATATTATAATCTGGATTAATAAGTCGTTGATATTCTTGAAAATCTTCAATTTCTTCAAGAATACAAAGAGTTTTATTTGCAGTAATATTATTGTCACGTTTACAACGCTCTACCTCTAATGTTGTTTTCATAATTTTTCCTGTAAAATTATGCATACAGATTGCTCTAGATCCAAGAAGCAATGCCGATTCTGTAGCTCCAGCATTAAATCTTCCGAGTTTATTCCAATCATTTTCTGTAGTATATTGTTCTTCGGTTCCATTTTTCCTCATACAGAAAGTTTTTGGAAAGATATTTATATCAAATTTTCCATTATCTATAATAACAGATCGCCCCTCAGATATAACCATTGCTCCTTTAGTAGCGTTTCCCCAATCAACACTATTATCAGTCCATTCTCCATAGGGAGCCAAATGATCTGGGTTATTTGCACGCAAATGTTCAATTTCTTGTTTCATAGTTTTTCGTCCATCATCAATATGCTGCTTACTAGTAATATATTCCATGATTAAATGACTCGAACGAAATTGTTTTTAAAATTTTCAATTTTTGGCTTATAATAAGTATCAGAAATACTTATTATAAATTTATAACCCCCGGCGGGATTCGAACCCGCAATCCCCAGATTAGAAGTCTGGTGCCTTATCCATTGGGCCACGAGGGCAGATACTGATGTAATACATCATAATAAATACTGGCAGAATTTTATATTTTTATATTTTTTTTTATTTTTTCGCTGTTTTCTGCCAAAACACCCCCAAGGGGGCTCGAACCCCTGACCACTAGATTAAAAGTCTAGCGCTCTACCAACTGAGCTATGGGGGCAGTGATATAGCAATACATTACATATTGCTCAATAAACGCTCCATACTGGGATCGAACCAGTGACATTGCGGTTAACAGCCGCACGCTCTAACCAACTGAGCTAATGGAGCAGAAATATATGCACGTAGATTTTTGGTTATTTATAAAAAAATATTAATAAATGCTGGAATCTACTTAAATATTTGCTGACAGAGATTTTTAATCAATAAAGTGATTGCTTAAATGTTGCTGTGTTCTGTCTTAATATATTGCTAGGATCATTTAACTCAAAATAGTTTTTTTGGGTTATTGCTGTACGATCCAAAATTATTTAACTACTTGTACATATTATAGTATTATAATTTTTTTTGCTGAAAAAAATCGATTATCACTCTAATTATTAAACTAGAGCGAATTTATATACTATAATATGCACGAAGTGGGGTTCGAACCCACGAGTCTCTCGACAGCAGGGCTTAAACCTGCCCCCTTAACCACTCGGGCATTCGTGCATCAATAATGCGCTGTCAACAGATTTAATCTATAAATGATTGTTTGGGTTTGCTGTTTATTGACAAAAAGTTCCCACCCAGAATTGAACTGGGGTCTATGGATTCAAAGTCCATTGTGATAACCAACTACACTATAGGAACAGATGCTCATGACGGGGCTTGAACCCATGACCTTCGGCTCATAAGACCGACGCTCTAACCAACTGAGCTACATGAGCATTAAATGTGGAGATTAATATCAATGCATCCCTTACATACTATCATCTTCATTATTCTTTAAACTGATTTATAATTATCTTTTTTATAAATTATCTTTTTTATAAATTATCTATAATAGTCCAGTCATTTAGATCTATTGACATATCATTAGATTTATTATCATTATCAATATCGGTATTTGTATTTGTATTATATAGCGATAACATGCTATTTATAGTTGTTGTATTAGGAGAATGTGAAAGCGCTAGATTATTTTCATATAAATCTAAATTATCATCACAAACTTTATTTATTATTTCTTCTAAAATAGGAATAATATTTTTATCTATATTGCAAGTTTTACATATTATATTATTATGAGTATTGAATATTGTACAGAAATTACATTGCCAGCTCTTAGATAAATCCGTAAAAATCTTTTCTTCTTCTTCTTCTTCTTCTTCTGTTTCTTCTTCTTCTTCTTCTTCTGTTTCTTCTTCTTCTTTCTTCTTCTGTTTCTTCTTTTTGTTCTTCTTCTGAATTAATATCAATAATTGGTTCTAACCAATCAGGTATTCTCTCATACTCTGGAGTTTCTGAAACAATACCAGATACCAAATTTTTTAAAATTGAATATGCATATTTTCCATATATAAGTAATCGATGAACCAAATTTTGTAGAAAACTTAGGTACATACTGTGTATATTTATATATAAGTTTTTAATATTTATGTGTAGTTAATCATATAAATATTAAAAATTGAATCAAAATTCAAAAAATATAAAATATATTATTAATCATGAATCCGACATCGACTGCTATTATTGATTCTATTACTTGCCCAATTACTGCTGATGTTATGGTTGATCCAGTTCAGGGAACTGATGGCCAGACATATGAACGCGCTGCAATTATTCAAGCTCTAAATATTAAAAATGAATCTCCTATTACTCGACAACCAATGACAATTACAGATCTTAGAATTAATGCTTCTATTCGATTTCTTTGTGATAAATATCATGCTGGTGATTTTGGCTCTATTGACGCAGTTCGGTCCGCACCAAAAATTTCTACTGATCAGATTAAACTTGATCATACTTGTCTAACAGATGGAAAAGATAAAGTAATGTTATCATTTAATGTTAATACAGAGTCTTTTCCATGGACACAACACCTTTCACAGGATGTTGTACTTGTTATAGACCGATCTGGATCTATGAGTTCTGCAGTTGAAGCTAAAGATTCTGGTGGAAATAATCTTGAAAATGGATTCTCTATTCAAGATATTGTTAATCATGCTGCAAAAACTGTCGCGAAAACACTTGATAAAGATTCTAGACTTGCTATTATCGCATTTGATAATAAAATTGAACTTGTATTTGATCTTATGCTGATGACTGAAGTTAATCAATCACAAGTATTAACTAAGATTGAAGAAATTTCTCCACGAGGTCAAACTAATATCTATGGTGGTCTGGAAAAAGCTATTAATATTTTAGATGTTCGAGATGACAAAAGCCGTAATAGTGCAATTCTTATGCTTACAGATGGCATGCCAAACATTTCCCCATCGCGCGGAGAAATTGTAACACTAAAGAAACTTCGTGAAAAAATGAATTTCACTGCACCTATTTATACATTTGGATTTGGATATAATCTTCAGAGAGAACTTCTATATGATATTGCAAAATGCGCTAATGGAGCAAATGGTCATATTCCAGATGGTGGAATGATTGCTACAGTATTCTGTAACTTTATTGCTACTATTTTGTCTACTGTTGTTATGAATCTTCAACTTCATCTTAGTACTATTGATTGTACTGTTATGGGTGATTATACTTCTAGTTTTGAAGATGAATTAATTGTTTATGATATTGGTACAGTTCAGTATCAACAAAGTAGGGATATTATTATTAGCAATAATAGTGCACCAATTAGTTATTTCTATACTTATAAAATTGGTGGTGCTTCATATAAGTCTGATTCCACTACAATTCAGATATCAGAACTTAGTACTTCTAATGATGTTACTATTCATAGCAATCGATATCAACTTATTGAATCAATTCGTCAAATGAGTAATTACAATCGATGCAATCTTATAGATGAGGCTATGAAAGTCTATAATGATATGGTAGCATTATTTACTACAAGTGACTTCAATGATAAACTTACTCAAGGTATGCTTAAGAATCTTCAGGGTCAAATTCATATTGCAGTAAGTAATCTTACTTATTTTAAGCGATGGGGTGAATTTTATCTAGATCAGCTATCTCGTTCAATGAATCAACAAATCAAACCGAACTTTAAAGATGAAGGATGTCCATTTGGTGGAGAAATCTTTGAAAAAATTGTTGATACAGCCAGTGATATCTTTGATACTCTACCTCCTCCAACACCATCTATGATGCAATCACACAGACGTTCTGGTGTATCTAGATCGGTTCCACCAGTTTCGCTAGCTAGTTATAATCAAGTGAATAATGGATGTATTGTTGGAACTTCAAAAATTAACTTAGCAGATGGTACTTTTAAAAATGTAGAAGATCTTACTAAGGGTGATATGGTTCTGTCTTTATCAAATCCAGAGGATGTAACTTCAGCGAAAATTAGTGCTTCTGTTGTATGTATTCTTAAAACTCTTGTTACAGATAAAACTTCGATTATTACATTCGCAAATGGTCTGAAAATTACTCCATGGCATCCAATTATTTATAACGGTGAATGGAAATTTCCACATGATATTGGTAAGGCAGTAATAAATAATGAGGCTTGTGGTGCAGTATATAGTATTCTACTTGATAAAGGATATACTACATTAGTGAATGGAGTTTGGTGTATTAGTCTAGGTCATTCATGTACTTCTGGTATTCTTAAACATGCATATTTTGGAACTTCTGCTATTATTGAAGATCTTAAGAAACTTAAGGGATGGGATAATGGTGCGATTACTATTGATAGTTCTTATATAGTTCGTGATTTATCGAATTATAATATTATTAAAATTATTACTCCATTAGTTACCAAATTTGTTGATATGGAAATAGATACACCAGTAATGAAAAGTGAACTACTTCTTCTTCAGATGTAAAAAGCATTAAATAAAAAGCATTAAATAAAAAGTATTAAATAAAAAGCATTAAATAAAAAGTATTAAATAAAAAGCATTAATTCATTCATTAATTTTCTTAATATAATTTTTTTTTATAATAATTTACTATTATATAAATGTCTTCTCGTGGTATTAGAAAAAAAACTAAATTGGCTAGGTCTAATTCTCCTATTAAGAAAAATATATGTGGTTATCCTGAAGTACTTGAAATGAGAGATAATCCAAATATATTATTATTAAATGAAGATATGAGTTATTTGGAACAAGATAAGGAAATAAAAGATTTTGTAAGAAATATTAATACAGTTCCAGGTGATGTAGTAAACTATGCTGGTCCTGCTCAAGGAGATGCATGGTCACAAATTATTCAACTAAATAGTTTTGGTAAAAAATGTTTAGGAAAAATATCATATCTTAATAATAGCGATTATGAGTCGGAGTATTCTAGTGATGCCCCTGATAGTGATGCTTCTTATATGTCTAATAGTGATGGCGGTAATAGACGAATTACAAAAAAAAAGAAATCAAAGAAATCAAAGAAATCAAAGAAATCAAAGAAATCAAAGAAATCAAAGAAATCAATATAATATTAATTTATAAAGATATGGATTAATATAATAATAATAATAATAATAATGGCATTAAAAAGATTAGACCGAGAAATCATGCAAATTTTTCCTAATAAAATGACTGAATTATTATTTTCTTATAAATTATGTAATTTTGCTTTTGCAAGTTCTGACTATATAGCGGAGTTTATAATTGAATCCGCAAAAAATCCGGTACTTTATATTAATATACCATTTAACTATCCATTTAAGCCGCCAACTGTTTGGATTCCTCATAAAATTATGAATAAAAGATATGATAGATGGAGTGCAGATTTAACAAATAAGATTGTTAAAACTTCTAATAAAATGCCATCTTATAATATATTTATTGCTTGGGTATTTAGTATTATAAAAAATCCTGAATTTGCAGAAAGTTGGAAATCAGTACCATTTAAGTTACCAATATTATGCATGTGCTGTGAATCAATTACTTGTTCTGGAAATTGGAATCCACGTCATACTATATCGCAAATTTTGATTGAATATTTGGCACGTAAGAATTTTGCAGTATATTGTTCTTCATTAGGGCAAAAAAGGATTTTATCGATTTTTAATAATGATAGATGGTATATTCCAGATGATCTAATATTTTGTATACTACAACATATGAATATTCCAAATTATCTTAAAATATATTAATCCAAATAAAATTTATTTATTAAACATTTTACCTAAAAGATTCATTAACTTTAAATACTTACCATCACTTATATTATCTTTAATATCATCAATCATATTTGCAAGTTCTTTTATATCATTTTTTTGATTCAATTGTGGAATGAAAGGAGTTGCTGAAGGATTTAATTCAAATCTTTTAGATATCGATAAGATATATAACTTTGTAGTTAATGTAATTTCGTCATTATGATAAAAGTTAATAATTTTAGTACTATTATCATATTCTATCTTTGAATATGTTCTATCTTTATATTTAATAATATTACTATTACATTCAAGTTGCCAATCACCATATGGGCTATAGTCATAATAATTCCATAAACCAACAAGATCTTCGGTATGATTTTCCTCTAATTTTAAATCTAGGTAATAAAATGGATCCATTTTTGTAGTAATATTTTTCATAATAAAAAATTTATTTCAATTTTAATTAAAATTTTTATTATAATTTAAAGTCATTAATAAGCATATTTAGGATCATCACTATAATCATACCAAGGATCATTTATACCATGTAAATAACAATAATAATCTAATTGATAGACTAATTTATTTTCTCTCTTAATTATTTTTTTCCATGAAGAACCAAATTTATTATAAAACATTTTAAATGCTTGATGTTGAATAATCATTATTGATTGGAGTTGTTTATCTGAAATATTTTGCATTTATTTTATATTATATTTATTATTTTTTTGATGTAAGTTTATTCAATTTTTGGGAGTAGTAATTATTAAATTATATAATATTTATCAATATATATATATATATACATATGGCATTAACGCGTACTCAAAAACGGAATAGAAAAAATAAAAAGGAGAGACGTCAAAAAGCATCTGAAACAAGGCATCGCAAATCATCTGAAACAAGGCATCGCAAATCATCTGAAACAAGGCGTCAAAAAGCATCTGAAATAAAACGCCGACATGCATCGCGTAAAATTCAAACTGTCTTTCGAAATTATAATAAACTTGATAAATGTGGGATTTGTCTTTTAGCAGTTAGACCTAATTTACAGGAATATTGCCATAATTTTCATCCAAAATGTATTGCTAAGTGGAAGACATCGATAAATGCAAATAACCAGTTATGTCCAACATGTAGGGAACCATTATTACGTACAACATTAAATTATTCTCAATCACAGAATGAAGTATTAGATATTGCCGAAAATGTTCTTACTCTACATACAATAATTAATACTTTAGTAAGCGAAATTAATTCATTAGAATACGGCTTTTTTTCATATACCGAAAATGAAGAACTTGGTGCTCAAATACAAAGAATTTTAACAATGTTTGATACATTTATGGCTGATGTAGCTGAGGGTAAAATGAATGAACCAACAGTAATTAATTTTTTGGCACAAAGAGAGAGTATATTAGAAGAAACTCGCAGGTTAATAGCACAATTAGAAGAGGAACATGAAATATTACAGGAAACTGATGATACTCGAGCAAGCCATTAAGTGTAGTGCCATATTTTCAGTTCATAATAATCAGTTCCGTTTATTATGTTCTATAATTCATTTCAATATAAATAGATAAGTATTCTTAATATTTTTGTATTCCTAATATTTTTGTATTCAAAATAGTAAGTAATTGGTATTGATTAGTTATTTATTTGAGAACTTTGTTTTTTCTGAGAGATATGAACGAGATGTTAATATTGTTGCAATTATATCGCCTAATAATTGTGGAATTAAAAATTGGAATTGAAGTGTTAATGTTACAAATAATTCTAATATTCTATTAATGGAAGAAACTATTGGATCCAATGTTATTAATATATATGCAATTTTTTTGTTTATTCCCAAATACTTTTGTTTACGATCCTTAACTGTATTAGTTAACCAAGCTCCAAATACACTATGATAATATGTACTAAATATAGCACTAAAAAAACCTAAAATATATAATAAAATTACCATTTCCCATGAATCAATTGGCTTCCCAAGAAAATTTGCCTGAGTATCTGGATCTGTACTTGGACCAAAATGTAAAAATCTATCTGAAAATGCACCCATGAAACCGAGTAGTATAATAAATATAAGTATCCATCCAGTAAAAGTTATTAATGCAGTTGTTGGATTTGTTAATAATTTTTGAAATTTCATTATATTATATTTATATAATATAAAATGAGACGCACTCGTAAAAGTTGTGGTTGTTCGCATGGCGGTCGTAAATCTAGAAAGTTGAATAAAAGAAAATTATCAAAAAAAGTACGACGGCGTCAACGGCGATCGAAGGTTAAGCGTGGTGGAACTGGAGGTATAACATCATATTCTGCATATGCAAATTTTAGCGCGGAGGGGGTTGCTCCACAGGATACTTTTAAATCTTTACCAGCTGAAATTCCGGTATCTACAACTAGGAAGGAGCTAGTTGGGAATTTTCCATTTAGTTGGGTAGATAAAAAATAATTAAATATAATAGTATAAATTATAATGAAAGTTACAATTTATAAATTTATTATATTTAATATAATATTAATATCATTTGCATTTTGGTCTGCATATCAAATTCAAAAATATGTAACAAATAAACATAATAAAAAACAACGTGGTTTTATATATTGGTTTAATCAAGGAACAATTACACCAAAAGGCATTTTTGTAAGTTTAATATTTGGTACTGTTTTCGGTTTTTTAGATAATTTTTTTATGTGGATGGGACTGGATAAAATGATGAAATTTATTCCTGGCGGTATATTGACTAAAGGAGCATGGGGTAATACATACAGTGATTTTATAGGTGCTACAATTGGTGCATCTATAGCTAGTATAGCTAGTAATTTATTAGATATTGATAGTTCACCTCCTATATGGGCAAATGCATTGGGTATTACTATGGGTTGTATTATAGGAATGTATGTAGGAGGTATTGTTACTGGAAAAAACTAAATTATGTTTATAATGAGTATTTGGTTATATAATTAATTTGGTTATTTAAAAAGCAATTCACCAAAAATAATTCCCAATAAACAACCTATAGTTATTCCAATTGGATGAATCCATAATGGATCATGAATTCGGTCAAAATCTATTATACTTTCTATAATAATAGTAATAGATACACCAATTATTGCACCAAGAATATTACTATATGTATTACTTAATGCAGCTTTTGTTTTAATATCTCCAGGTAGATATTTTTTCATTTTATCTAGACCAATCCATAATCCAAGATTATCAATAATTCCAAATATAATCCCAAATATTAACCCTAATATAATAGATTCATAATTTAGTTCTTGACCATTATTAATAAAATTTATGAAACTTTGGGGTTGCTTACCCTTACTAGTTAATCTCCAATTTCTAAGTTTAAATGCTATATAAACAAATAAAACGAGAATTATTAAATTTACAACTATAAATTTAATGATTGTATTATCCATATAATTAATTGATATAAATTTTTGCAAAAAAAATATAATTATTATTGTAATATAAGAAATTTTTCTTTATTCTCTCTTTATTCTCTCTTATATTCTCTCTTATTTTTTTGCGTTTTTATCTTTTTTGTTTTCTTTGTTTTCTTTTTTGTCTTCTTTGTTTTCTTTTTTATCTTCTTTGTTTTCTTTTTTGTCTTTTTGCCTCCTTTTTTCAGACGTGCTCTTAATATTGATAATATTTTAGATTGTATATTTTTTTGTTTTTTTATGATTGCAGCTTTTGTAAATTTCTTTGCAGTATCTCTTATTTGAGTTGCAGCTGATCTTGTCATTACAGGGTGGCTAGGAAACCATTTTTTGTCATCTTCATCATATTTTGCACTTTGCGGATGGGATTTCATCTGCATTGTTCTCATCCAATCAATCTTTTTCAACTGCTCAGGAGATAATTCATCTTCCATACAACTAATAATAATATATGTACCAGGACCTTCATTTTCTAATAAATTTTTCAAATTAATTGATCTTCGTGCATCCTCTCCTTCCATTTTATCAAAATAATACTTATCACATGTTAATATTTTTCCATTATTAGTTTCATTTGCAGGTTTTATACAAGATATTTTACATTCTGTAGATCTCTCAATAGTTGGATGTGCTTCACCACTCCAATTATCACAATATCCTGAATACATTCCGATACCACCAAATTCTAAATTTATATTTGGAACTTGAGTATTAACTGGAGTCCCAACAATATCAATATTACCTCCAATATATAATCTTGCTTGACAAGGACATCTTACACCATCAAACCAACGAATCGCCTCTTCTGTCAATTCTTCTGGATTACTATCATTATCTTTAAAAAAAGTATTTCCATTTTTATATAAATTTCTTAATTCATCTAAAGTTTTTTTATTTAAATTTATAGTCTTACCTGGTTGACATAACATAATTACTTTATAACCCTTTGGCAGAGAAAAATGGTCGCTTTCACTCCAATATCCATGTGTAACAATCATTCTTATATCACCATCATTGCAACAAGTTTTTCTTCCATGTGTATCACGATTATGTTTACGCTCTTTAGAAATTTCGCGCATTTTATAATATCTATTTTCCCATTCTCTCTCATTTAAATCCATATATATATATATATATATATAATGTCATGTAAAGGTATCTCAACAAAAAAAATAAAAAATAAGGTAACAAAAACAATACAGCTACCGAAGAGAAATAGTATTAAAAATACATGCAATTTACAAGCTACACGGAGAGAAAGGATTAGTGGAAGAAAAGGTAAATCGACTAAACATAGAAAAACTAAAAAAAGAAAAGGTGCAAAAAAAATGAAACTTAATCCACGACTTCTAATGAAATCAGTTGAGGGGATGGAAACAGCCGCGTTGATAATCGGTGGCAGGCACAGTACAATAAATAAGACAGGAGGCAAAGGTACTCCAGCCCAACAAAATTCAGTAATTGGTCATCAACAGGCGCTCACGCCTATTCGTTATTTAGATCGTCGTGCCCCACCATAAGAAGGATACTGTGCGAACTAAGAAATGAGTGAGCAACCCAGAAATGAGTGCTAATCGGAGTTACCGGTAACAATCGGCTCTTAGATAAAAAATTGAAGGAATAGCTCCTATTAGACCTTATAATTGACTACCTCTTAGACTATCTAACAAAAAATTGAAACTGCCTGCCCTTAAGACTCCTTAAGTGCAGACAACCAAGAAAAAATTGAAACGATCCTAATCCAATCTAATAGAATCAGCTAGACTATGTCAACTCGCCCTACTCGTTCTGCGGCTATCTATGCTCGCCAGCAGTGGCAGCAAGCCTTAGCGCCAGATGAGGATGACGCCGATAACCTTCAAATTGAAGAAAATGACGAGGAATGGCTCACAAACCGAGAATCTAGAATTGAGCAGGACAAGCGCCAAAAGGCGATTAACCAGCGAGCACGCATCTGGCTGGCAACTGAGGCGCCAAGGAAACCTCTTGGTGGATGGGCTAAAGGCAAGGTCTGGTCCAATTTGGCTGAGATGTACGTGTAAATCGGTGACAGAGTGTGGGTGCAGATTTTTCTATTTGACCTTGGTCAATTGGAGGCTGCCATCCAGCCTTAGTTAAATGAACAGAGAAATGGGTGGTGATCCAGGAAATGAGTGTTGATCCGGTACTAAGAAAAAATTGAAATGGATTGACTTGGACTCATCTAAGGCGTCAACTACCCAAAACTCATCAAATCAACTACTATGGCTGCTCTTACTATCACTATGCAATCTGATGACGAGGCTGTCCGCGCTGCATGCATCGCAACAGCTCACCAGGTGCTAGAGGCGATGGCTGCTAAGTACGGATTCGATGCTGAGGCTGAAGCGCGCGCCCTGAACCTTGATCAGATCAAGATTCAGCGTAAGCGTGGTGCCCCAGCTAAGAAACCGGTCACGAAGAAGACTAAGGCTCCTGATGGGCTGCCTAAGCCTAAACGTGCTCTGACTGGCTACCTGAAGTATGCGGCTTCTGTTCGCTCTGAAGTGAAGGCAGCCTTGCTTGAGGATCTGGAGGATGGTGGCAAGCTCCAGCCACAGGCAGTTGTGAGTGCGATTGCTGCTCGCTGGAAGGCTGAGACTGAGGAACTGCGTGCGGCATGGAACAAGGATGCTAAGAGTGCGTCATCTGATTCGGATCCAGAGGGTGAGTTTGAGGTGGTGGAATCGACGTCGGAGTAAGCTGGAAATCGGTGATCTAAAATGAGAAAATCCAAAAAAATCCATGGAAAATGGCAGGTTTTGACCTGCTTTTTTCACGTAATGCTTAGTGTCATCCACCCTTAGTTAAATGAACAGAGAAATGGGTGGTGATCCAGGAAATGAGTGTTGATCCGGTACTAAGAAAAAATTGAAATGGATTGACTTGGACTCATCTAAGGCGTCAACTACCAAAACTCATCAAATCAACTACTATGGCTGCTCTTACTATCACTATGCAATCTGATGACGAGGCTGTCCGCGCTGCATGCATCGCAACAGCTCACCAGGTGCTAGAGGCGATGGCTGCTAAGTACGGATTCGATGCTGAGGCTGAAGCGCGCGCCCTGAACCTTGATCAGATCAAGATTCAGCGTAAGCGTGGTGCCCCAGCTAAGAAACCGGTCACGAAGAAGACTAAGGCTCCTGATGGGCTGCCTAAGCCTAAACGTGCTCTGACTGGCTACCTGAAGTATGCGGCTTCTGTTCGCTCTGAAGTGAAGGCTGCCTTGCTTGAGGATCTGGAGGATGGTGGCAAGCTCCAGCCACAGGCGGTAGTGAGAGAGATTGCTATTCGCTGGAAGGCTGAGACTGAGGAACTGCGTGAAGCGTGGAACAAGGATGCTAAGAGTGCATCATCAGAGGGTTCGGATCCAGAGAGTGAGTGATGTGAAGTAAGAGGTGTGAGTGTGAAAAAAATCCAAAAAAATCCAAAAAAATCCATGGAAAGAAGCAGGGTTTAATCTGCTTTTTTCACGTAATGCTTAGTGCCATCCAGCCTTAGTTAAATGACCAGAGAAATGGGTGATGATCCAAGGAATGAGTGTTGATCTGGGCCAAGCGAAAATTGAAATGGATTGACTTGGACTCATCTACGGCGTCAACTATCCAAAACTCATCAAATCAACTGCTCTTACTATCACTATGCTATCTGATGACGTGGCTGTCATCGCTGAATGCATCGCAACAGCTCACCAGGCGCTAGAGGCGATGACCAACAAATTCGAAAGCCAAGAAAAAGAGATTGACTACTTGAAAAAGAATGCTCTTGCTCAAGAAATCAAGATTAACGACTTGAAAAAGAAAGCTGACGAATATAAGAGGCACCGCCTCCACCCATTTCCAATGCGAGCAGCTCAAGGACCTGCATCGGCCATGGCGATGCCAAGATCACAGCCACTGAGTCCGTGGGAGTGAAAAAAATCCAAAAAAATCCAAAAAAATCCATGGAAAATGGCAGGGTTTTACCTGCTTTTTTCACGTAATGCTTAGTGCCATCCAGACTTAGTTAAATGACCAGAGAAATGGGTGTTGATCTGGGCCAATCAAAAATTGAAACTGATACTTAATACATACCATATCCAGGAGAATGGCGTTTGTTAGTGCTGAAATGACTAATGTTATTAAGGATTTTGATACTTACGAATTTGATGAATGTCTTGGTTGTGAAACCGGAGTTGATTATATTGGTGCCCATCTAGATGAATGTGGTAAATATAATAAATTTTGCTGCACTCGCGCAGCAGAGGCAGAGAGAACAAACTTAAATAATCAAAAATTGAAACCAACTCTCCAAGTATGATGTAAGGATTATTAAATATGAGACAAAAAAGAAAGAGCCACACAGCTTTTTCTCTCTACAAATCGCTAACCATTAGAAAAAATTGAAATAAATATTTTATATGTAACTTGGATTAACATCGTACCAAATGGCACAACCAAATATGATCTGTGAAGTGGAAGACTGTGAATGCATTTACGAGAAACACCCATTACCGCATGAGATACCATATCCACCACTAAAATGGTTGAAACCTCAAACACAAGATTCTGTAAAAAATAAGTGTGACTACGAGGCGGAACGTGCTTATGATTATGCAGTACATGCGTGGGATGAATGTGCTCCATGGATTGAAGTTGTGAATAGGAGATTGACGTTGGCAATGTATTTAAAAAATTTAGTTCACTCTGACCCACTATTTAATTAAGATTAACTATAGTTTGTGTATTAATAAAAAAGAATTATAAACTTTTTTCTCTCTATAAAAATTGAAACCGAGAGACTCTATTTATATGTAGTTGCGCCGGCCATACGGATACAAATACAACATGAATTATTGGGACAATCTCCCATGTGAATTGCAAAATATAGTTCTTGGATATATAGCCACAACAATCCAGAAAAATTGGAGATGTTCATTAGCATCACCACCCAAACAGTCATTAAAGTTTGCGAAGGAGTTGTTGATTGAGATTAATCAAGAAACGTCTCCCGGGCTTGACCAGTGGAAATATATAGATACGATGTCACCAAGAACGGCATTAATTGTTGGATACTGTGCTAAATACGCAAATTACCTAATTGGTGGAAATATTTGGAGTGATTTAATGAATACGATAAAACACGATTTGTGGCTGAATGAATTTACTGGAGGTCGTGGAGCAATATATTATGTACAAATTGAGTTGGATTTACCAATCTTGAAAACGCGTTTATCTAGACAGATATGGTCTCGTTGATTAAACAAATAATATATTAACGTATTTTTTCATGCAGTACAGTAGAGCATGTTCTTAGTTAATTAACCAGATAAATATGGGTTGATTTGGGCCCAAGATAAAATTGAAATGAATGTCTATATCACTATTATCAAAGCAATCAAACCTCTAAACATGATCTCACACACGACTAGCGGCTATATGCTCTACGCTCGCGAAGTCAAACCAGCTGTTACGACGCTTATTTCTCTATGCGGCGATGCTGCGACGATTAATGCGGCGCAAGTTACAATTGGCAACCTTCTATTGCAAAACTGGCGGTCATTGAGTTCTGAGAAGCAGAATGAGTGGCATTCCATTGCATTGAAAGAGTATCGTGCGCAATGTGCAGAGGTGGGTTTTATTCGAGCGCATGATCTATGGGAAAAGGAATTAAGGTCATTGACTCTTATTGAGGGAGTGATGAGTGGAATCCGTGCTGAGGCGACGCTTCGATGGGATTCTATGGAAGATGATGATGTTGATATGCCCATAGTCAATCAAGTTCTTGAACTCCAAAGTCTGGTACAGGGGTCATAAGCATTCATGTATGAGATTAAGTAATTAAAAAACGTGGTGTTAGTTATTAAAAAAGTGTTAAGAGTCACTTTTTTTCTTAGTCATTAACTAAGGAATCCGATAGATGAGAGTGTTGAGATAAAATTGAAATTAGGTTGTCCCCTTCCAAGTAAGTGTACTCAAACATTATTAACATGAATTCTTGCTACTGCTCTTTCTGCGCATCGTCTGGCGTTGTTGGTCCTCACAATCACTTCCTGCGTGCTCAGAAGGTTGAAGGAGGAAAAGTAACCTGCCCAAAGCTGTTGGCTACTGAGTGTGGTCACTGTGGGCGTACTGGTCATACGGCTCGCTACTGTGGTGAGGTGCGTGATAAGCTTCAACAGAAACGAGTAACAATGCTTAAGAATTCCCAGAAGGCATTAGATCGTGGTGATTGGATGCCCACCGGTAAAGTGCGTGCGCAGAGTGGTCGCCGTGGCAATACTCTGCCGGCTAGTAATGTGCAGTCACAGTCAATCAATCTTGCGAAGGGGTTCTTTGCGTTAGATATTGAATCTGATGATGAAGAGTCAAACATTGAGAATCCAAATCTAGATATGACGTGGGCTCAAGTTACTCGTGGTGTGCCTAAGGAGGTGGATAGTGACGATGAACTTCCACCGCTTAACTGGGGTAAGGTTAATAGTATGCGCTGGTCTGATATGGCATAGATTTGATATGAGTTGGTGTTATGTTGCATGCGAAAAAAAAGTGATTTTTTCATTTAATTTTTTTAGTTATTATGGTCTCCACAATAACTATAATTAATGACTATAAATAACTCTGCACTACTAACAGGGCCGAGCCCAACAAAAAATTGAAACGGAGTCAGTGGTAGTAGGCTAAGTGTACCCAAACCAAAAGAACTAAGAATGTCTTCCATCACTATCAATATGCCCCAGATCTCTGAGTCCGCTATCAAAGCTGCGTTCTGCGAGTATGCTCGTAGTCAGCTTCTTCCCAAGCTGGCTGAGAAGTATGGATTTGATGCTGAAGAGGAAGCTCGTGCTATGAATCTTGATGACATTAAGGTCAACAAGACGACAAGCAAGGGTGGTAAGGCAAAGAAGGCTGTGGGTAACGAAAAGCCCAAGGTCAAACGTGGTCCTACTGGTTATTTGTTGTTTGCAGCTGATGCTCGTCCTAATGTGAAAGCTGAGATGACAGCTGATCTTGAGGAAGGTACCAAGTTGCAGCCGCAATCTGTGGTCACTGAAATTGCTGCTCGGTGGAAGGCAATTTCAGATGAAGATCGTGCTGTTTGGAACGATAAGGCAAAGACTCCACCACCAAGTGATGGTGAGGATGTGCCTGTTGCAAAGAAGGAAAAGGAGAAGGCACCTAAGAAGGAGAAGGTAGTTAAGAAGGATTCTGATGCAGAGGGTACTCCTCAGAAGAAGAAGACAACTGGTTATCTGATGTTTGCCAAGGCTGTCCGCCCTGAGATTAAGGCTGAACTAGAGGTAGCGCTTGATGATGGTGAGAAGCTTAAGCCACAGGATACTGTAACCATGATTGCTGCGCGCTGGAAGGGGCTTGAGGATAGTGAACGTGAAGAGTGGAATACGAAGGCTAGTGCGCCGGTGTCGAGTGAAGAGTCTGAGTAGAGTGATGACTTAGTGGATGAGTATAGCAACTTAATGTGATTGTGTAGAGCATGTTTAAAGAAAAAGTATTTTTTTCTTTGATAAAAGACTAATGATTAAAATGCCTTAATGGGTGAAAAATTGAAATAAAAGTCCTAAACCAAATTATGTTAACGTATTGTGTTACCGTATAGTGAATTGAATTATCCATATGCCTGGTGTACGTGTTACCGCTCCTCGTGCCACCGCTAGTCGTACCAAATCTAATGATCGAGTAGGGTTTGCTGCATTTAAGGCGGACATAAAAGATCGAATTATTCAGGAACTTCCCAAAGATTGTAATCAGCGAACGCGTACAGCCCTTATGGGGGCCGAGATTACTAAGCGTTGGAATAATCTTCCAAATCGCTCACGTGAAATTTGGAGTAGTCAAGCTTGAGCGACAGTATAGTTAGTTAATATAAATAGGGGGTATAGATTTTTTTGTATATATGGTAATTAACTATAAAATAAAAAACTATAAAATATATATATTTTTCAATACAACATACATAACAAAACAGTAGTTCTTGACGTCTATAGTTGATTCTGGATAAACTGAATGATGGCATTCAACGAGGTGCAGTCGATTGCCTCTGTCTCGATCATGCGAAATATGCGTGCGGACAGTCCTTCAAATTCCATAGCAGAGTGGATGATTGAGAGACTCTTTTTATTTGTAGTTTTTAAAATTAATTTACAGTTGCAAGTGCGTACATTAACGCACTTATCGTAACATTCGAACTTGACTTGCAGCCAACCGCCACGTCGGCGGCGCGAAATTCGGCCAGTAGTTCCATTTGGGATTTTGCCGGCGGTACCCAGTGGTACAAATATATATGTTAGCTCAATTAGAGCTCCACGAACCATGTGCTTACGTGCAATGTTAGAATTTTTCATCTCATTGGCGAACATCTCATTAAGTGGGATTTGGCGGTTGATGGGGCTGTTTGTATACCGACTGAGCGAATGTTGTCGTTGGAGAGGGGGAGGTGTCAGCAATGATGAGGTGAGGTGAGGTGGTGTAGACATAGAGATTGACATGTTGGCGATTGAATACATGGGATGCTGGTATGTAATGTTGTTTCAATTTTTTACGTTGGGTTGCGCTGTCTAAAAAAAATGAAATACGGTTTTGTATTATGTCCATTGAATATAATAGCACTGTAATGATACAGAGTATGTAGAATGTATAATTGTTTTTGTCATTACAAAAAGATGTTGACTCAAAGGAAACGTCATCCAAGAGTAGAAATAATATGCGAATATTGTGTCGGATATCCTAATAATATATATTATATTATTTTTTTATATATTTATATTATAATGAACACTCGGAAAAATAAAAAAAAAATTAAAAAACTTTTGCGAACATTCAGAAAACGAGTAAGAAAAGGAAGAAAAGGAACAAAAAAATCAGGTGGAGTGGAAGGCAAACTCGGAGTTAAACGGAAGAGCCCACAAGACGACCCAGGCCGCACACACTACAAATTGGGTAAGCCGATATTGTCCCCAAATATACAGGCCGTTCCTATGGGTCTGGTTCCACCAGAGGGCCAAGGGCATTCACATTCCAGCCACAAGCAACATCGCCTCGGACGGGGAGGGCGACGAACTCGCCGCCGACATTAAAAAACAATTCGTAGTAACTTTAGGTAAAAATATTTAAATAAATATAAATATAAAAATTAAGTTATATTTATATTTATGATTTATTATGAAATTAGAATTAAGATTGATGCTAGAAAAGGTTGAACTAGGTTTATGGGAAAAGTTTATACGAAATATTGAACTTACACTTTTTTCATTTCTATGTTTACATGCATAGCCTTAAAAAAAATTGAAACGGCACATCGGAGCGTAGTCAATGTGTAATCATGCCTACACATACCAAGATGCACCTTAAGCGCGGAACTATTGTCGAATTCATTGGTGCTGCTCACGAGACCCATTTGAGGTTTCAGGAAGAGCAAATCAAGGATTTCTTTGACAGGTACGGACTCCAAGTTGGTGATAAGGGCAAGATCTGGGAAGGCTATCGTGGCTCTTGGATTCGGATTACCTGGACTCGTCAAGACGGCACTAAATCACATTGTGTTCCGATGCGTTCTGGAAATTTCAAGGTTATTGAAGAAGTCAATACAGATTTGGACTCGGCTTCTGATAGTATGCCGGAGTTGGAGTCCAATGAGATTCAATATAGCGAGACGCCTGCTCTGCAGCGGAACTCAGCTGTGGAATCATCAAGTGTCCTGTTTGGGTCGGATTCGCCTGAGGCTGCACGCGTAGCGCCGACAGTGGAGCCCCAACTAGAATATGATCGCCCACAGCTGAGTTGCCGCAAAAAGATTCAATCACTCCAGCATGATAATTATAAACTCAAAAAAAGCGAGGCTGTGTTGATTGGTGAGGTTGATAAACTCGAACAAGAGCTCGCAGTGTACCGACGCGTATCGGCGAATGCTCTGGCTGATGACCATAATTGGGATAGGGCGACCGGCAGGCGGTGCACTGCAAAGCTGTCAGACGTGGCTGATGTGCCAAAAGAAGACTTCGACACGTCGCCAGCGAATGATGTGACTGATGACCAGAATTGGGATGTAGGGGTCGCTATGCGCGGTGATGTACAAGACTCGATTCTAACGAACTTTGCGAAAACGATAAATAATGTAACGACGCGTCTTGAGATTCTAGAGAGTTATATGGGGCCGGTGTTTTCGCGTGATGACGGTTTAACTAATATGGAGGATGAAACGGCAAATGGTGAGTCTGGGGTGGGTTGGGTGGAGGTAGATTAGTGGTTAATATGTGAGAACTTCAATATAAAACTACAAAAAAAAAGGACTATATGTCTTTTTTTTTAGTTATTTTAAACATGATTTAGTCTGATGAAAATAAATGAACTTATGGCAAGTGGTGATTAAGAATTCGATGTGCCAGAACATATTTAATTTTATAAGAATACCCACCGACTAGTGTATTGGATTAAAAGAAAAAATTGAAATATCTTCTCTCTTATAGGAAGAAGCGTACAGATACACTAGAACAGATGACTACATTGATTACTGAGCCTAGTATTTGCATTCCGCGCACGCTTAACAATGTTGGTTGGCGCGAAGTGAAGGAAGTGTTCGAGAAGATTCTGGGCAAGGGAACGGTTGAGCGGATTGATATTGTCACGCGACGTGATGATGATAGTCCTTTCTGTCGGATTTTTGTGCATATGCGCTACTGGGCAGTTAATGTGCCAGAGGTGGCGGCCTTTCGTAATGCGCTACTGGCTGGTGTGACGCGGAAGATTGTCTATAACCATCCTTGGTTTTGGAAATGCTCGGCTAGTCGCACACCGAAGCCTGTCAAGAGTCGAGTTTCTGCTGATCCGTATATCATGGCAGATGATGGGGGTGATCCGCGAGACCCTGACCAAACGGATAAGGGAGAAACGGATAAGGGAGAACTTATCCCTCAGGAAGTGTAAATGGCATGTTGTGATATAATATGGTATGTTGTGATATAAAACTTAATAAAGGCAAAAAAAACCTAAACCGTTTTTTTTGTTTTTTATTATATGGAAAAAATGTCTGATGATATACTAAGGATTATTAGCTCATTTCTCTCTTTGAAAGAACAAATAAATGTAAGAATAGTTTCAAAAGGGTTCGAACTGTCTATTCCTGAAAGGAACCGGAATGTTTATAGATTGGATAATAAGATACAGAATTTTTTACGGAGAGAAGATAAATTAGAGAATGAGATTTACATGATTAATATAAATATTTATCAGAAAAGGTCTCATGGGGTTCATTCGTTATTTATAAAGCAACGCAATGATTGTTGTATAGTACAAGGGTGTTATGCACACCGGCTTGGCTATATCTATATAAAGGATATTCGGATTCCTCCATATTGGGATTTTGATCTCAATAGTAATATGTGGGCTTGTAGCAAAAGAAAAATTCCATATTGCAAGCTATGTTTTGAGAGATGGGTTAATCTAAATAATATTGTAGTCTAAAATCTAGGGTTTTTTCCTTTTGGGGCACTTTAAGTTGTTTTATATACTATATTATTTAGTATATAAAAGGGAATAAAGAAATGAGTGATGATTTGAGAAATGAGTGGTGATACATAGTGATTTAACTATGTTATTGTTTGGATTACTTAATATATTATGAACATTTAATACCCACAACCATAGCAATCATCTGCAAACCAGCAATCATTTGGTCCGGATCCTGGATACTGACAACCCCATCCACCTCCTCCAATACTAGTACATCCGTTCTTGCATCTTCCACCAAACCAAGTCCATGGATTATATCTAACAAATCGTTGTGGTGCTCTATATCTATATCCCCATCTTTGGCCAAACCATCGTCTACCACCTCCATGCCTTCTACTTCCTCCACCTCCTCTTCCTCCATGCCTTCTACTTCCTCCATGCCTTCTACTTCCTCCATGCCTTCTACTTCCTCCACCTCCTCTCATTCCACCTCCTCTCATTCCGCCTCCTCTCATTCCGCCTCCTCTCATTCCGCGTCCTCCTCCACCTCTCACTCCGCGCCCTCCTTCGAACTCTTCTAATAAATCATTTGATGTAAAAGAATGTCCTAATAATATTAGTATTATTGTTAATAATAATAATAGAATCCAGAAATATCGCATATATATTATCTTAATAAAAAAATTTATTTTTAGATATAGATAATTTATGTATATTTTTATTTATTCTCCATCACTTTCTGCTAGATCGATTTTCTTTGTTTTGGGGTTCCAACTTCCGATATTATCAAATGTTATTGGATCATATAAATTGTTATCTTTTAGATTAATTAAATAATCTGTTCCGAGGGGGGATTCTCCTTCTACTTCTACATCTAGAATCTTATATCCGCTTTTCGTCATTTTTATTGGTTGCGCTGATACTTGTTCTTCACCTTCGGATTCTTCACCTTCGGATTCTTCACTTGCTGGTTCTTTGTTTGTCCTATCTACCAGATCATTTATTATATCATCTCCTGTGTTTGAACTTACAACTTTCTTATCTTTCTTCGGTCTTCCTCGTTTCTTTTCGACTTGTGGCAAATCTTCTTCGCTAATTTCGCTTGATGTATCTACTGCGCTTGCATCCTTCTTTGGCCTTCCCCTTGTTGCTCGTTTCACTTCAAATTGCGATTCTGGAATTGTCCAACCCAATTCTTCTGCTGCCTTTATTGCGCTTTCGCGAGTTATATTTAGTTTATCCATAATATTTCCATAATTTACTGGCGACTTTCCTTTCGGATCTTTGTAATCTTCTCCTTTCTCCAATCGTTTTGTTATGTATCCATATGTCGGTTCTCCATTTGAATTCTTTTCTACTTGTTTACTACACGTTGAACATACTGGGTACTCACCTATACGTGACGTTATCACATTTGAACATTGCGTATACAGTCCATGATTTAACCTTATTCCATAACAACTTCCTACGTTTATCTTTCCACAAAATGGCAACACCAATAACGTCCCTTTCTTTTCTTTCTTTTCTGATATATCCACTCTCAAACTTTCTAACTTTAACCATTCTGACGCCTCTTCTCTTGAAAAATTATACTTTTCACTCAGCTCTACCACTATCTTTCTTCCTATCTCCATAACCAACATATCCACCTCCTTCATTACACTTGTCATCTTCTTTTTACCCTACCCCTACCCCCTACACCTTCCCATTTCAATTTTCTTTTTTTTTACACCCTTTCTCCCTTAAGGGACTCTGTCCCTTAAAAACCCTAAGTTCACTCCTATAGGTACTAATATTAATTTACTACATGCAGGCAATGCACTATATATAAATAAATGATTCCAATCCACCGACCATATATAATAATTCATTATTTACTGCTGTTAATATACAGGAAATTTTCATATATATTTAAATAATATAATTAAGTATTTAAATATATTTAAATAATATATTATGTACTAACTAAATAATTTTTTAAATTGTTCTGTATTATATAACATTTTTAATGTATCGAATGTAAATGATACAATATGAATTTCTTTATTTGGATAAAATTTAGATTGTAACTTATTATTATTATCATAATACATGTTATTTAATCCGATCATATTAGCGTGAGTATTACCTTTTTCAGCCCATATACATAATCCATTCAATGATTCAGGCATATAATTACGACCAGAAATATATATATTATTTTCAGTTAGTTTTCCATCTAAAATAAAATAAATATAATAAGTAAATAAATCCTGCAAATCATATTCTAAAATAAGTTTTTCTTCTGTTATTTTATTAAATTGATTAATTAAAATAGTATATAAATTTATATTTAATTTCCACATATTACCTTGGATCCAAATATTTCGTGGAACAGAATATTTTTTTGAATTTTTAAATAATATACAAGGATCAATTGATGTCCCCCCACACTCAATAAAATAATTATCTACATCATTAATATAATCTATATTAGTAGTAATTATGGTATCTAAATCTATCCAAATAAAATTTATATTATATAAATCATATAAAAATTTATAAATATTTATTTTATTAAATGATAGATTTAACCATTTATTATTAAAATGGTTTTCATTTTTATCAAAATATTCATGAATATTTATATATGGTTTATCATTTTCAATTTCAAAATTTGTAAAAATGTGTAATTCAAAAATATTATATTTTTCAAGCGATTTTATCAACAAGTTTAATACGTTTAATAAATCAGATTTGCTATGTTTATCAATATATACACAAAATGTAAATAAATATATTTTTGCCATAATTATAGTAATTATTAATATATTTATTTTAATACTTTTAATTTTAATACTTTTAATTTTAATTTATGGGGTGTGTGGTATCCCCACATTTTTACAAATCATAAATCCATTTCTAGTTTCCGTATTTTTATTTACTATTTCCCATTTGTCTGGATTTTCTTCGATCTCTTTCACAATTAACGTACATTTGTCAACTTTAATATCATCTAACATTAAATATTTACATCTATCTTTTAAAATTTGGTACTCAAAATATGTAGTAAATTCCCCACCATCTAGTAATACTACGTCAAAAACTTCTGGTAGATCTTTTCTCTCTAAAAATAATTTAGATTGTTGCATATTAAATATATCTACATCATTCCATTTTTTATACATTTCGTTTGTTTTGCATTGCGGAAAGATATCATAAAAATTTGAGGGGGTTTTATTAAATATAACTTCATTTAAAATATGCATTTTTTGCTGATTTTTGTATAATTCTTGTGCAAATTCACTTTTTTCTTTATTACATTCTAAACTATAAAAAACATAATCATCATCGCGTTTAACTAATTCTTCAACAAATTGTTTTGTACTTCCCATACCATTCCATGTTCCAATTTCTAAAAAAGATTTATTATTTGTATCTTTTGCATATTTTCTAATTTCTATTGAAAAACTGTCATTACATATTTGACCGCGTTGATGTTTAACATGTTGATTATAATTGTTATGATCATTATATTCCCACATAATTATAATTATAGTAATTATTGTATTTAAATATAAATATTAATATTAAATTAAACTAAAATTAATATTTATATTTAAATACAAAATTATCATTATATACAATTGATGTATCAATTAAACATACTTCTTTTGTACCATAATTACAGATTATTTTAGGATTAAACTGTTTTAATGGCTCCATTTTTGCTGTTAGTTTTCTAAAATCTCCATTTACAACATCCTGATTATCAAATCGTTGATTGAAACAATTTGTTATAATAATATATTTATATTTTTTATTAGTAATTATATATTTTAATAAATCAACAACATCATTATTGCATAAATGTTGTAAAACATCTTTAATTATACATAAATCAGCGTTTTGCAAAAGATTTTTATCTTTTATAAAATCTAAATGAGTAAAATTATATTGTGGATAATTTTTATTATTATTAATACATACTTGTTTATAAGCATCATATCCAGAATAACTTATATCTATATCATTATATATTAGATAAGAACTTTGCCAATCACCACACCCTAAGTCTACGACGGTTGTAATATTATTTGATTTAATAAATTGTTTTATAAGTGGTATATATGTTTTAGTATTATAAGATATGGAGGAACCATCTCCACTAGTTCCTTTATATGAATTATTATTACTACTATTTTTACCCCAAATATTTGTTTCATAAATATCTGTAAAAATTTTAATTCTGTTATTTTGGTGAGTCATTATAAATATACATTTAATTATATTTAAATATATATTGCGAATAAGTATTTAAGTTATTAAATGAGTGAAGAAAATAACTATTTTATAAGTAGTCGTGGTTTATTAAAAAGTTGTGATTACATTTCTCAAACACCACAATCAAGCACTAGACAATTAATTAATTATCCATCATTTGATATTATAAAAAATATAAAAAATCCCACTATTTATATTTGTAGTAGTGCTATACTACATTTTATAGAAACACTTCTTGAAACTATTGATTTTAAATTTATATTAGTATCTGGTGATTGTGATAAAACTATTCCAAATGAAATTTTAAGTAGTGAAAATTTCAATAAATTTATAAATGATGATAGACTGGTACACTGGTTTTGTCAAAATATAATTGCAAAACATCCAAAAATAACAATAATGCCAATTGGTTTAGATTATCATACAATGACAACCAATCCGATTTGGGGTGGAATAGTATCAACTCCATACCAAGAAAAAATATTAAATTCAATAATAAATAATTCTAATGTATTTTGGAAGAGAGAAATAAAATGTTATGCTAATTTTCATTTTCTAATGACTACAAAATATGGTTATGATAGAAAAGATGCTTTTGCAAATATTAATAAAGAAATGGTATTTTATGAACCCCAAAAAGTAAATCGCTTGGTAACATGGAATAAACAAAAAGATTATGCTTTTGTTATTTGTCCACATGGTGGAGGACTTGATTGTCATCGTAATTGGGAAGCACTTTGTTTGGGTTGTATTCCTATAGTTAAAACATCTGCAATAGATCATTTATATGATGACCTACATGTTCTTATTGTTAATAACTGGGATGATATTACTCAAGAACTTCTTGAACAAACAATTGCGCGATTTAAAGAGAAACATAAGAAAAATGAATTTAATTATAAAAAATTATCATTAAAATATTGGACCCATTTATTTACATCCTTCAATAGTTTTAAACCTTAAAATATTAAGTTCCTTAATATGTATTTAAAAATTTATATTAATATATAATTAATATAAATTATAATGGAAAAATGCATTATTTGCGGATGTATTAAAGATGGTGCTGAATATATTGAAAATGTTTTTAAAAATATTGAAAAAATACAATCATTATTTAATGAAACAAAAATAATTATAGCATATGATATTTCAAAAGATAATACATTAGAAATTTTAGAAAAATTACAAAAAAAATTTCATTTAACTATTATAATAAATAAAAATCCTTTATCTACTGTAAGAACTATTAATATAGAAAATGCTAGAAATTCTATACTAAATTTAATTTATAAAAATTACAGTAATTATGATTATTTTATAATGATGGATTTAGATGATGCTTGCTGTAAAAAAATTAATCTAAATGTTATTAAAAATGGATTAAATGAAAAAGAAGAATGGGATGCATTATTTTTTAATAATGAAAATTATTATGATTTTTGGGCATTAAGTTTTGATAATTTTCAATATTCTTGTTGGCATACAACAAATTCTAAAAAAATAATAAATATAATGAATATTGAATTAAAAAATCAATTCAATAAATCAAATAAATATATATCATGTTATTCTGCTTTTGGTGGATTCGGAATATATAAATTATCTAAATTTATTGATTGTCAATATAAAACTATAATAATGCCAAAAGATCTTTATTTATTTAATTTAAATTCTATTGTAAATGTATTTAATAAATATAATATTCGGTATAATACTAATAATGGAATATATGATTGTGAACATCGTTATTTTCATTTAAGTGCAATTAATAAAAATAATGCTCGATTAAAAATATCAAAACAATATCTATTTCCAAAATATATAGGTATTCATACAGATATTATTGATAAATAATTTAAATATAATTATTTAATTTTAAATTAAAACTAAATACTTATAATATTACGAATGTTAAGAGTTCGTTTCAGTGAGAAATCAAAGCAATTAATTGTTGAAGAAAATAAAGTAATTAATTATTTTGAATTAATCGATAAACAATGTCTTGATATATTTTTACCATCTCATAGAAAATATACTATAGTTGAAGAACATGAACCTGCTGATATTTGTATTGTTGGTATTCAACATACAGATAATAATTTATTGAGAGAAAATGAACTCAACATATTTCTCTCTCTTGAAAACTTCTCTGCTGGACGTAGTCATTATAAACATTTTAACAAATTTAATAGATTTAATAATCCAATGATTCAATTATATATTTATAATGATGTTTGCATTCCTCGTGACAATATTATACCAGTTATATATCAACGAGTAAATTATTTTAATAGAATTAAAAATAACTATAAAACTTTAAATGTTCCTTTTCAAAAAAAGAAGTTTTGTTTATTTACTTCAAGAAATTTATTAAATAATAATAAACAATATGTTGTTAGAGGATTGCAGCAATTAGGGAAAGTAGATACATTAGATCAATATAATCATATAATTAAAAATAAGTCCTGCTATAATGATATTGAATTATTGCAAATTTATAACCAATATAAATTTGTAATAGCATTCGAAAATTCTAACAGTCAAGGATATATTACCGAAAAAATATTTAATGTTTTTTTAGCTAATTCTATTCCAATATATGATGGAGATACAAATGTGACAGAATTTATAAATCCTAATAGTTTTTTACAATATGATAATATGATTGTTAAAAAAGTACAAATGTTAATGAATAATGAACAACTATATAATAGTATAATTGAAAAAGAAAAAACAAAAAAATTAGATTATAGTTTTATTAATGATAATTTTGATAAAATGTTTAAAAAGGATTAATATATAATAAAGTTATTTCAAAAATATTTACTATAATTTTATTTAGTATTATCTATCATATTGCCATAGCAATACTGAAAACCATTAATTCGATCATATTCGCGACATAATGTTAAACGTAACATACTATTAAGTGTTATAACTTGTATATTATTATTTATTAATTTTTTTGTTATAATTGATTCTGGATTATATACTGAACCTATTATTGTATTATAATCTTTTGCACTATTCATTATTTCTGGAAAATCCCATACTTTTTTAATATTTATATAGGTGCTAATACCATGCCAGTCGCAAGATCCTTTCCAACGATCTGATCGCATTACCATATAATAAGTTAGTGGAAATCTTCCAATATTATTAATAAAATTATTAAATTCATTTATATTAATTATTTGATATTCAATATCTGTTCGAAAACGAAATAATATATCCTGATCTGCAATATTATGTATCGATTTATCAAAAAAATAATGCATATTAACAAATGTTTTATAAACATTTATTAAACTACTAAAAGGAAATGGTTCATGCATAACTTGAGATGGAACACGATTTATCTTTTTAACACAATCTTCTAATAATGGCTCATCATTTTCATAAACAAAATCAAAATTATTTAATAATATATTTTTATCATTTACATTAGTTTTCCAGTATGATATATGGGTTATAATTTGTGGTATATCATTCTTTAGTTTTTTAATTAAATATAAAATATAATCCATATTTGGTCGAATTGGTCCTACCAAGGCTACGTGTATTTTACCCATTTTTATATGATCAATATAATATCTTAAATATCTTTTTTTTGAATAATAATTTAAATATAGAAATAAATAAAAAAATTGATCTAAATAATATATTAAACAATAAAATATATATGGAGAAGAAAACTTATACAATTGTCGAAACATTTGTTGGATGTGGTGGTGCACTTCTTGGATTTAAAAACAATGGGTTTAAAAGTCTATTAGTAAATGATATTGACAAAAATATGATTGCAACATTGATTGAAAATAAGTGTGTTACAAAAGAACAAACCATTACATGTCCAATTGAAGAACTAACAAATGAAATTTTAGATAAGAAAATTCATGAACAACCAGATGTTTTATTTGGTGGAATAGTATGCAAGGGATTTTCATTGGCAGGTGTTCGAAATCCATTTGATTCACGAAATTATCTCTATTTAGATCAACTTAGATTAGTTGAAAAACTAAAACCAAAAATTAGTATTATTGAAAATGTAGTTGGATTTAAAAATATGACATTATATAGAAAAAATGAAAATACAATCGATTCATTCAATAAATATAGTACACTATCAGATGAGAATAAAAAATTAAATGGTGAAAAATCTGCACGTCGAAAAGATAATAAACCATATGATGATTTACAAAAGAAAATTACAGATAATAAAGTTAAGATGGATGAAGTTTTACAGAATATTAAAAAATATGAATATAAAATTTTTGAAGAAATTAAAAATAAATATGAAGAATTAGGATATAAAGTATATAATAAAATTTTACAGGCAAATATGTATGATGGTTATACTCATCGAAAACGATTAATTATTGTTGCGGTTAGAAATGATATTACTAAAGAATATTCATTTCCAATAGAAACAAAATCATTTACACTAAATGATGCTTTAAATAAAATCGATATTAATGGAATAAATAATATTAGTGTTGATGAAGATAATAAACCAATGAATCATAATGAAAAAACGGTTGAACGTTTTAAATATATTCCAGAAGGTAAAAATATTGCGGAAGTATTAGACAAAATACCAGCAGATATGCAGATTAGCAAATTTTATTCTAGAGGTAATACACAAAGATTAGATCGAAATAAATCGGTTCCTACTCTTGTCCCTGGTCATAGCAACTTTCCAATACATCCATGGGAGCATCGATCAATTACTGTGCGCGAAGCAGCTACAATTACAGGCTTTCCTCTTGATTATAAATTTATTGGTAATCATTCCGCACGATGCATGCAAATTGGAAACGCAGTTCCAGTATATTTAGCTGATGCCATTGCTAAGAGTATTCGTGAAGTGTTGTCGTAATTGTTCTTCCATTCCACGCTCTTTATAATAGTTAAAGAATCGATTAACCTCTTCTTTCATAAATTGTTCTGGATCTTTATTACATTTTCGGTCATTACATCGTTGACACAAAACATTTGCATTTTCTAAGGTTGATCCACCACCTTTTTCTTTTGGAATAAAATGATCTATTTCAGTTCTACCTTTATGGCCACATAATTCACACTTACCTCCAGATCTCTTAGTCACAATCGTTTTAATCTCATCACTAAATGAATGACTCTTAGTTGAACCAGTATAGGATTGATAATGTTTAATATTCAATCGAAATGGTCCTGCTTTTTCGCCAGTTTTATTATCCCAACAACCTTCATATTTTTCCGTTCTAATTTGCTCTAATTCTCTACCAGGATCTCCAAAACTTGTAGGTGTTCCATCTGGATTAGTTTTTCCTTTTCCTTTTCCGCCATAAGACTTATTATACCAACCAACTCCACCATCAATAATAACTTTTGCATTACAATATGAGGATGCTTCTGGTTGAGACCAGAATTGATCATAATGTTTGGTCTTCAAAAATTCTTTGTTATAATATTTTAGTGTTCCTTGTTTAGTATTTGGAAACATTTTATCAAGTGTTTCCAAATATTCTTCTTGTTTTAAAGATTCTTGCTCCATTAGCAGATCTTCTTCCGACATAGATTCGTCAACTTCTTGCATTGATGCGTCTTGCATTTATGCGTCTGCTTAATTGATAAAAAGAATTTCAATTTTTTTTCTACCAATAACAACTTCCTTCTACTTTTTTAAATCCATCTGGTTGTTCTTCCTCTTTCGGTCTTGTCCAATGTTTATTCATAAATAAACGTAATACATCAGGTCTCTCTTTTAACCATCTAGTTCCATAAACACCAAAAAACATTTGCAAAACTCCACCAACATATATAGATGATTTACCCATATCAAATATTTTACTACAAACTAAATTTCCATAACCACCACATGAACATAATGCGATATCAAAATCATCTTTAATCTCTTCAATCTTTTCTATAAATTTATCTAACTCTATGTCAAATTCTTCAGATACACAATCACCTTGTGTTTGGGGAGGTTTCAAAAATACAAATGTACACTCTGGAAATAAATCTACACCATAAATTTCTTTAAGTATAGGTACTTTTTCTTCAAAACTTTTTACAAATGGAGAGATAATAAGAATTCGTTTACCTCGAAGCGTTTGTGTCCAAGGATTATTATATATATTATGAAATATATCCAATGTGAATGCCCAAAATTGTTTTTTGATATTACCAAAATTTATATTAATAAAAGTATGTGATTGTGCTATATATCTAAAAACCTCACCCCATGGTTCCCATTCAAAATATGCATCACATTTTTGAAATGCTGATAAATATAATTTACTATATTTCGCAACACTAGCTAATCCAGTTATTTTTATTCCTGCATTATTTTTCATAATTTTAATTCCATTTTGTATATATACCATCTGTTCTTTAGTAAGAGAGTTTTGCATTAAATGTACACCTAATTCTACAAAATTATTTTCTATCCCAGCAATTCTTGGCATAATAAATGGTTCTTTCGTTTTTAATTTATTAGTCAAATATTGATGCAACTGATTATTTTCTTCTCCAATATTAAATCGCCACCAATTCTGATTTGGTGGTGGCCAATTTTGAACATGCTTATGAACGCGCGGCATTAATCGAATCCAAGGTTTATTAATTCTTTTAGTTAATGAATTATATGTTCTTATTTCGGTTTTATGATTATGATATATCTTAATTAGAAATGGTTCATTATATACTTTATATCCAAGAATCATAAATAAATAATTAATATGATTATCACATGCAGGAATTCCTAATTGAAAATTAAACATACGTCTATGTGCTTTTTCTATATTAAATTTACTATGAAAAATCCATGCATCCTGACTATCTCCTCGTGGACCAAATAATTTACAATTATTAAGATTCTTATCCTCATATTCAAATCTTAATTGACTATATAATTTTTTATTATGAATCAATCCTGTTTTATATAAAGTAATTAAACTATTATCAAAAAATATATCGGAATTAGCTAAAATTATATAACCATTTATTTTATGATCTTCTATAATATCAAAAACATCATTATATTTTAAGCGAGTACCTATATTAATTTGCATAATCTTAGATTTATAAGGATGTGATACTATATTCATCTCATTTTCAGTATAAGTTTGTTCAGTTATTAAATAAACAGTATCAATTAATGGATTATTAAGATTCATAGTTAGACAATCTACAATTTCGTGTTGTCTTTGTTTATCTGGACAAATATAAAATTGTGTAATTAATATTATTTTATCTTTAATTACATCTTCTAATTTTGTTTCTGGAGAATGCATTACCCAATAATTTGGTATAAAAGACGATAATTCATTATTTATATTATTTTTCATTAATGTATTTAATAAATCGCGTTCTATACTTTGTATAGTTGCTAATTCATGAGTCGATTGATTATTCATATTATATTTACCTAGCATAGTATGTTTATAATTATTTATTTATATGAAAATTATTAGTATATTAATGATTTGGTGAGCGTGTAAATATAAAAGATTTAAAAAAATAATTAAACAAATAGGTATCCTCTATATATTTCCAATGTGAATGCCCTTTACTAGTTGTAGGTATTAATATACCAATTTTTTTGAAGTATTTGACATTATTTTATTATAATAATATTTATATTATTATAAAAAAATTGAATAATTGATATAGAAATAATCGAAGAAAAAAAAATGAATCTATATCAATGTTCTAAATGTAATGTACAAATTCATAGTAGTACTACTAGTTACAGAGGATTTGATAATACATATTGCTCTAAACAATGTTTAGAACAAATATGTTATGAGATGGATATACTTGATGAAGAGAGAGTTCATAAAAAAAGGGTTTATTTGGAATATCAAAAATCAGTTGAGTGGACTTCTTCTGAATTAAATCATTTTATTAATATTCCAACAGAAGAGATTCTAACAGAAGAGATTCCAAAAGAAAAGATTCCAACAGAAAAGATTCCAACAGAAGAGATTCTAAATTTAAATTCAAATAATTACTATAATAAAGTTAATATATATAAAATACCATCTTATATATATATATTAGCTAGTAGTGTTGGAGCATTTGGATTTAAAACAATTTTAAGTATTAACTATCCAATTTCACAATATGGTCTCTCCGGAATTTTGATGTAATTTCATTTTAATTGGTTCAAATAATCACGTAATAACTGAATTTAAGTATATTTAGTATAATAAAATCAATTAATTAATATCATGTCATAGTTAATTTTCTATCATTATTATATAATGGCAAAACTTCCTAGTTATAAAAATATCTCATATTGTTCATTATTCGGTCTATTAATATTAGGCTTAATTCTATTTTATTTTTATTATGATACAACTCGTGAGGGGGTTGTATTTACCCCATATGATAATAGAACTTTTTTTACAAAACCATGGAATGAGTTTTGTATACCATCAGCACCATCTTGTCAAAAAGATTTTCTAGAAAAACCAGGGATGATTGGTGTTTTTCCAATTGGATGTGGATGTGATGGTATGGGTCAAGCAAAATCGCCACCTGGTATTAGTGATGATTGTTATGATATTGATCATAATCAATTTTATAGTGCATTATAATTATTTATATTCTTAAAGATTTAAAATAATTATTGTACAGATATAAACAATAATTATTATATTTATATAATAATTATTATGACAACTTATTTTTATTCGGATATTATAATTCCATTAATAACAATACCATTTATCGATCTTTTATTATGTACTATTATTGATAAGCGAGCACGATGGTTTCAATTACATTCGGCAATTAACACTATAATCGTATACATTATTTATAATGATGTATATTTATTATATACAGATCCATTACATAATATACGAATTATTGAATCTAAAATAGATTGTAATTTTATTATTTTTCTACATATATATCATTATTTCATTTTTGAAAATAATGTAATGGATTATTTTCATCATTTTGTATTTATTGGATGTGGGTGTATTCCAATATTTTATTATTATAATAGTAATCTAATTCGGCTTACAATGTTTTCAGCGTGTGGTCTACCTGGAGCAATTGAATATTTAACACTAACTTTAGTAAAACATAATAAAATTAATTCTTTGACACAAAAACGATTTAATTCATATCTTTATAATTATTTTAGATATCCAACAACTATATATAGTATTACAATTATATATATAGCTTATTTACATGATCTAACTCCTGTAATATATCCTATAATTGTATATTATATAATGTTTTTAATTTTTATAAATGGATCTTTTTATAATAAATTAACTCTTGAAAATCATATACAACATAAAATTGCTCATAGATTTAATTACTTGAATGCACATAGACAATAAAAGTTTACAATATATGTGTTGCACTATAAGACAAATATTGAATTTTATAAATTTTATGTTAAAATTGAAAAAACATTATATGTAAATTAATTATATATATAATGTTTTGTGGGATTAAATCATCATTTTGGTTTGTGGTTTTTGCATTACTTGGTAGTTCAGCATTACCAATTAATAGTAAGACATCTATTGTTCATTCTAGATGTTTATTATATAATCGTCATTCGCAGTATTATGCAACAAGATATTCGTGTGTTCCATTTGAATCAGATAATTCTTTAATTCCTGATAATATTGATTGGCGCAAAAAAGGTGCAGTAACTGAAGTTAAGAATCAGGGGGTTTATGAAAGTTGTTGGGCATTCGCAGCTACTGGAGCTTTAGAAGGAGCAGTTCAAATTGCGATTGGAAAACTGAATTCATTTTCAGAGCAGCAACTTGTAAATTGTATTGTAACGGATCATGTATACAATGGTGGAACTATGAATGATGTATTTGAATATGTACGTGAGTATGGTATTTGTACTGAAACTCAAGAGTCATATGAAGCAATGGCTGATACATGTGTATCATGTAATTCACGACTTATATTTAATACTTGTGTAGATATTGCATCGAACAATCAATTGAACCTAAAAGAAGCGGTTAGTCGTAATCCAGTTGCTGTTGGTCTTCAGATAGACTCATCAATCTTCTTGTATTATTCTGGTGGTATTATTACTAATAAAAGTTGTGGAACTAAAATTAATCATGGAGTTTTGGTTGTAGGATATGGGGAAGAGAAAGGACAAAAATATTGGTTAGTTAAAAATAGTTGGGGAACAGAGTGGGGAGAGAAGGGATATGTACGAATTGCGCGAAATGATAGTTCAAATGATCCTGGAGTATGTGGAATTGCACTTCAAGCATCGTATCCATCAGTTAATTAAAAAAATCACATAATATTTCTCAACCTATTAAAAAAAACTAAAAATAAAAAATATTATCATATTATATTCTAAATTGAAATAAAATAATAATATATTTATTTTTTATATAAATGCCAGAAACTTCAACTGAAATCATTATAGATCCGATCTATTATTCTCAAGAGACATCTACAATAAATGATTTTAAACTTTGTATTAGTGATACACTAAATCTTATTATTCCAGTAATATGTTGTGCAGTAATAATTACTGGAATTATAGTAATTACATCAATATATTTTGGTCAATAAAATATATAATAAAATATATATAATTTTAAAATTTAAATATCTATTAAAATTAAACGATGCCAAAATATTACTCAGAAAAAAAGAATGATTTATATAATAAAAAATGGTCAAATAATACTGATCCTTGTTATTATTTACTTTATAAATTAATTGTTCATCCAACATTATGGATTATCAAAGTTGATGATAATAAAAAATTATTACTCGATCATATTAAAGGATTTCAATCAGATATTGAACAATATTATATTGTCAAAAAAAATGTGAAAAATTTAGAGAATGAATTAAAAACAAAACATTTTACGATTTTCAAACCAGATAGTGAATATATGATAATAGATGTATCTGATAGACTAAAGTATTAATTATTTACATTTATATTTCTAATACAGTAATCGGAACTTTATGAATATGAATTTCAAAAAAACGTTTATATTTTTTTTGTCCATCTTTTGTATATCCATCACATATACGCTTAGGTTTTAAATCATATTGATATCGTCGTAATAATTGCCTAACCAAATTTAATAGTGGCCATCGTTGATTTGTTTCTGCATTTTTTTGGACTGCAGTATAAACACTTGAATGTAGTATTGTTTTTAATTTTGGAATTTCGCATTTAATCTTTTCATATAGAGAGATATTTAGTAGTTGTTCTCTAGGTATAATTATGCCAACAAGACTCTTAAGATCAGTTCCCTTAATATCACATTTATTTAAAAAATCAAGAATTATTTTATCATGTTCAGATTCAGATTCTGAATTAATCATATATAAATTTATCAAATATTTATATATGTATCTAATAACTTAAATTATGTATCTAATAACTAAATAATGTATCTAATTTATTTAAGTTAGAAATTTTGTAATAGAATATGTTAAATCTACTTTGGTGTAATATCCAATTATAGTTGGATTAAGTTTATTACTTATAATATCTTCATGGCAATAAATATTTTCATTATTATCTATAAAATATTGAATACCTTGTATTTCTTGTACCCAAACATCACATTTTTTTGATGGAGCTGGTTCATTTATATCAGTAACAATTTTTCCATAAGGAGTTCCCTTAATATGGGTACCACAAAATTCATCACTTTCTTTCCGCCGGCGAGTACATTGTTCACCATTTGCTCGTTTTGCACAACAACGTAATTGACAAGGAACAGTATTCTTAATACGTTTACGTTTTGAAAAATCTTCTTTAGATAATTTAAGTGTATTATAATCAAATATAAATTTTAGAAATTCACTTTTTCCAGATGAGCCAGCAATATCTGCCTCGTTTTTATCAAACCAATCTTTAACATCTTCCTTAAAAGATATTAAGTATGTATCTACCTTTCTTGTAATCCGATTCTCCATAATAATAATATATATTTATAATTACTTTTTACTTCAATTTTATAAATAGTTTAAAAAAAAGAATTTAAAATACATATACATATACATACACATATACCTATGAAAATTTATATACTTAGACATGAGGATAGATTCGATTCACCAATGTTTTATACAAATTTAACTCCAACCGGTTATAAAAATGCAGATAATTTAAAATATATTTTATCTAAATTAAATATTGATAAAATATTTTCATCACCATTTCCTAGGACAATTCAAACAATTATACCATATTGTATTCAAAACAATCTAGATAAACAGATTTGTATTGAATATTCTTTATATGAAACAATGTTTGATCCATGCTTTACAGAAAATAATTATCAAGTTACATTAACAGAAAAAGATAATGAATTTAAATATACAAATACTAAATATTGTTCATTAATTAATATTACAAATATTAAATGTCCTGAAACTGCGATTGATGTACAAAAACGTATCACTAAATTTATTGATATGCTTATTGATTGTTATGAATCAATAAATTCTTGCATACTTATTGTCTCTCATGGGGCAGTATTTACATCACTTATAAAGAAGCAAGATAATTTATATCCATTAGGAGGGCTAACAAAAATTTATGATAATGGTTATGTGTATGAGCCAATTAATTATTAAAATATTGTATATTTACTTGGCAAAATATAATAAAAAATAATTAGGACAATTAACCATACTAAAAATATAAGATAATCAGATACTGCTATACTAAAAAATGATAATATAGATGTTAATATTAATAAAAGTGCGATAGTTATAACTCCAGTTATTACTAATTGCGTTAAAGCCATATATATATAATAATTATATTTTATTATGTATAATCTACTCAATATTATAAGTTTTATATTCAAAAGGCAAAACTTTTGCAATTTCTTTATCTGAAATATTACTAAATTCGGTTGTATCAACATAATGATATGTTAATGGTATTTGTTGATAATAATCTCGAGCAGCCCATTGTATCGATAATTTACGATCGTTATATTTATCATTTTTAATAAAAGCGGCACCAATATATGCCAAGTCATGGTTTACTGCCCATTTTCCTTCCACATCTCGCAATTTTAATGTTGATTTAATAAATGGATTATTTTTTGCAAGTTCTTGGGAACGCCCAGAAGTATCTTCAGATTCAATCTCTCTATTTAAAAAATAACGGATCTTAGTTCCAAATAATATAAATCGTACTATTCCACCTCTTTTATGTACACCATATTCATCTTGTGTAATTATTTCACCATTTCTCTCACTTGACTTACGTGTTTGTGTCCAGATGGCTCTACGGCCAGCTCCATGATATGTATAAAAATAGTAATATGGTCCTAAGTTTGATGTTGGTGTCTCTTTTGGTAATCCAAAAGAAGCAATAAATGCAATATAATTTTCATAACCACCAAAATACATTACATAAGGTATTTCTATTTTGTTCATTTTATTATTATATAACGTGATCAATATTGGATTCTTAAAAAATATACTATAAACTGTTCGATCAATCGAAAATGTTAATGCTTTATGGTCATTAATTATCTCATGCATTGATATCCACCACCATTTCTGGTTTGTTTTAAGCTCAACTACAAGGTTTGCATTCGATGATATTCTCTCATAAAATAAATATATATTATGATCTGTTTCAAAATATCCTTTATAGGTTGGTTTATTTGGAAAATCTGTATATATAATATCAATCTTATCTCTTGCATCATCCATTATATTTTTTTTCGTAAAAAAATGTGGGAAATATAAAATATTAGTTGCAGCATCTTTATTTAATAAATATAATAAAAATGGAGGTGATCGTGGTTTCTCAATAACTTTATAAATACATAATTGAATTTGTTTATTTGATTTAAATTTAGGTTCACTACTATTTAATACTTGATCTAAATGATAAATATATGGTGTTTCGCTTAAATTATGTAAAGATTTATTTATACTTGGTAATCTAGTAGATATACTTAATGGAAGATTATGTGGTATTTCTTTTAATTTATGGGTTATAGTATTATTTGCATAATCAATAGTAGTATCCTCAACTGGTATTACCTCCCTATTTATAGTATTACTTCTTAATTTAAATCGTGATATTATATCTTTTCTATTTACTACAGAAGGATTCATATATAAATAAACTATACAATAAATGTTACTTTCTCCTTATATTTTCTATAATTTTAGTTTCTCGATTTTCTAATACATAGTCTCTAACTGATGTAATATCTACATCTGATCGATCACTAAAATATTTTTCTAAAGTTTCATATAATGTCTTTTTATTTAATGGTACTTTTGTCTTATTTTTACAATACATAATTTTTCCACTAGTAATATCAAAACAATCTATATCATTCGTTTTCATAATTGCAACTAAATCTGTAGTTAAATTCTTGCGAGCATCTCTATGTTCTTTTATTTGTTTTTGTAGTATTTTAATTTTATCATCTTGTTCTATCCAAGTTTTTATTATATTTACTAATACTTCTTTAGATGCCATCTATTTATAATTATTAATATATATTTAAATAATAACTTATGTTGTTATTATTTAAGCCATTAATACCATAATATAATTATAAATTATTTAATTGTACTAATCGATCAACTAAAATTTTTTTATTTCCTGATATATTTTTCTTTTTCTCTTTTAAAAGTTGTTTTAATTCATTGACTTTATATTTTTTATATATCTGATCATGTGTTTCATTCCAATTTTGTATCACAATATCAGTCTTTTTCTCTATATTTACCTTTTTAATATGTAATTGTTGATGTTTATTGCAAAAAATCCCAAACTCACTGCTAGTTGCCCCAGCATCACATTTACAACCCATTTTTTTACCAGAGAGATATAACCAGTTGCAACTATATAATTTCATACAGTATTTTACTGGATAATTAACACCTCTTTTAGATTGCACTTCTGGATGGTTTATTTCTGGTAATAATTTATTAGTTATTGTTCGACAATATGGGCATTTTATTTGATTAATTGCTAGATATGCAGTTTCTAAATTGGAGAAACTTTTTTGTTTTATGATTTCATGATATAATGGTATATAGTTAAATGTATGACCACATGTTAGTGTTATACTATTTTGTTCTAATGTATCATGTGTAATTAAACAACATTTTTCTTCTGAACAATCTAACTTTATATTTTTAGATGGTGGTTTTAATGCTGTATTTAACTCAGCAAAAAAATCTATATTCCCTTCAACTTTATAATTCATCTATAATATCATTATTATATCTTTATATATACTTTTCATTTTGTTCTTTTTATTTTTTTATTCTTTTTACTTTTTTTTGCGGTTTGACCTAGATTTAATGCGGCAGAATTCCAAGGCAATACATAAAACGCTGGTTAATGATCACACATTATAATATTTATATATATAATAAATTATACGCTAATTATCATTATAATAATTATATATAATAATTATAATGAGTAATAAAGAATGGGGTAATGCTACTTGGATATTATTTCATAGTTTAGCAGAACAAATAAAAGAAGAATCATTTAATGAAGAACGGCAAGGTCTAATTAATTTTGTAAGAAATACATGCAATTTTCTCCCATGTCCAGTATGTTCTGCACATGCGTCAAATGTTATGTCTCGAGCTTATACTGCAAATATTAAAACAAAAGATGATTTTATTGAATTTTTAAGACAATTTCATAATATAGTAAATTCAACATTAAATAAACCTATAATGAGTGAAAAAGAAGTTTCTGAAAAATATAAATTAGCAAGGTTAAAATTAATTATTGATAATTTTTTAAAGACGTTATCAGTCTCATATGGTAATATGAAAATGCTGGTGCATAGTTTTCAGCGACAACACTATATTAGATCTCAAAAATCAGTATTATATCGATTACTTAGTAAATGTAATAGTAAATAATATTATTAAACAACTGTACTTGATATTATCTCTCCACCTTTATAAACTTGGCATTTAAATGTTTGTTTTGCTGGTCTACTGCAAATAACATTATTAGATACTAATTCATTATAGAATAGTAATTCTTTAAATCCTCTTCCCCACCAGATAAAAAACCATCCTGTTCCAAATGCTAATCCAATTACCATACCTAAAAGAAGTCCATTTAGCGATGAACACTTATGCCTAAATTGATAAAGCATATTTATTAATGCAAAAAATGAAGTCGAAGCTATAACCATTGGATTTAATAAGGGTGTTGGTCTAGCTGGGGGTATTGTAGGTAATAATAAATACATAAATGTAAACCATGATATTGCCGCTGGAAAACTTGGTCCCTTCATATTATAACTGAAAGCACTAAATAAATCACAACTAGGACTACTATCAGAAGGTCTTTCTGGTAGAATGCCAGTTAGAGCTACTAACCAGCAAGCAAAAAATGTTATTAATAATCCGAATATGTAAACAAATCCAGTATAATTAAAATTAAAAATAGAAGCTAATACCAGAAAGCCTACTATAAATGCTGGATATAAAGAGGCTATTAATACTCCAATATTTTCAAAACTTGCTTGTATGCCTGCCATATAATTTATAAACAGAAATTATTTATAAATTATTGTATATAATTAATTTATTAAATTGAATTTTGAGAATTTAATCTACAAATATTAATTCAAATACCTCAGCAATAGTGCCGACTTGATGAAATTTAATATTCATTAATAATGATTTATCTTTCAAATTATCTTCAAAATCTTTGAAATCTTTTTCATTATCTTTTGGATAAATAAAATTGGTTACTCCAGAACTAATTCCACCAAGAATTTTTAAATCTAGACCACCAATTGCAGTAATTTTGCCCTGTAAACATATTTCACCAGTCATTGCAAACTTTCTATTAATTTTTCTATTAGATAATAAACTATAAATTACAGTTGTAATAGCTCCACCACCAGAAGGACCATCTTTTGGTGTTGCTCCTTCTGGAACATGAATATGGATTCCTTGACATTTCGTTTTATCAAATGATGTTAATAATTTCGTTTTGTTATCATCTTCTAATAAATTCCAGGCTAATGTTCGCGCTACATTCATACTTTCTTTCATCACATCTCCCTGCATTCCAGTAAGTTTAAGATCTAAGAATGTTGTACTTGGTAAAAATCGAGCTTCAATTGGCAATAATCCTCCTTGTCCTACTCCATTAGCCCATAATCCACTCATTACACCTACTTTATTTTCACTATGTATTGTTTTAATTATATGTTCTGGTCGATCTTTTAAATATTTATATTTAATTTCTTCAATAGTTATATTTATTTTATCAGTTTGTGTAGTATTATTACAAACTAATTGTGATAAATTAATTTCTCCGATTATTTCAAATAATACTTCCTTTAACTTTCGAATACCAGATTCATTAGTATATGTAAGAATAATATACTCTATAACTTTTGCACTCATAAATATAATATTATCTAAACCCATTTTTTTATAAATTTCCGGTAATATATAGCTCTGAGTAATTACTAGTTTTTCTTCAAGTGAAAGATGTTTAAACTTAATTCGGTGAATCCGATCTAATAAAATTCGATCAATACAGTCTACATCATTATAAGAAAAAATAAATAATGCTTTTGATAAATCTAAATCAATACCACTAAAATATTTATCTTGAAATGTATCATTTTGTGTAGGATCGATTAAATGCGTTAGAATACCAATTAATTCTCTACCATGTTCTGTTCGGCTAATTTTATCTAATTCATCAATAAAAATAATTGGATTCATACATTTTGTCTCAATTAAAATATCTACAATACGTCCCCATGTTGATCCTACATATGTATAGTTATGACCCTCTAATGTACTTCCATTAGCAGAACCACCAACTGCAATAAATGCAAATGGTCTCTCATCTCCATGTTGATCTTTTAAACAATGAGCAATTCCTCTTTTTGCTAATGAAGTTTTCCCTACACCAGGTGGTCCTTCAAATCCAAAACAGTATCCACTTTTTTCTCCATTTATCCATTGACCAATAATTCGCTCTACCTGCCTTTTGGCTTTTTCATGACCATATACTGCGGAATTTAAACTATCAGTTACCTGTTCCATATATTCACCAACATGAACTACATTTTTCTCTAGTATATTCATATCACTATTTAAATGTGAAATATAATCAACATGATTATTACTTTTTAATATTTGTGAAAAATTCAATGCAATACTATCAACTACTATAGAATTATTAGCTTCAGCTGTTATAAAACTACTGATTGACTGTTGCATTTCACCAACTTTTTTACCACTATAAGAAATCTTTGTATGATTTAAATTATTATTTTTAATCAAATTATTTATAAAATTTGTTAAATTAATTATTTGCTCTTTTTTAAGTTGTAAAATATTAGTTTTCATTCCAGTTAATGATGTTGATAATATATTTCCAATATAATTTTGTCTAATAGTCTCTATTAGAGATAATATCTCTCTATTTGTATATCGCATCTTTGATGGTAATTCTATTTGTAAAGGATATTGATCATTTTCTTGAATTTTTTGTAATATATTTTTTGTAAGTTGTTGACTATCATCCATTATAGTTAAAATATGTTCCTCTCGTATAATTCCAAAAGGAATTTTTAATAGACCATCTAAATATTGACGAGCTTTTGTACCAGAATCTTCCGATTTTGCTTTTATCTCTTTAAGTTTTAAAATAGCTTTCTCCTTAATATTATCACTTGCTTTAAGTAAGCAAATCTGTTGTTCTAATGGAATTTTATTATTATCAAAACTATATAAATTATTTGTATATTGAATTGTCTGCTTCATTGCACTGCGAAAATATTTTTTAATATTCCAAGGAAGACTATCATATAATAATGTTTGTTCTAATGTATCAATATGTCCATTTGTTTCATTAGATAATAAATCATATAGTAAATAAGATAAAAACTGAAATTCATTTTCATTTCCGCGAATAAGTAATTGAATTAAAGTAGTTCGTTGTCCATATAATTCACAATTCAAAAATTCTTTTACTACTTGCGAAATCGTTTTTTGCTTTATCAATATTAGTTGATTCATTATTCCCATATATTTATTATTAATCTCTGAAACATTATAAACTAAAAGTTCTTTTGCGGTTAAACTATTAACAAACCGATCCCACCATTCTTCATTAAAATCCGAGTCATTTGGTTTATTTAAATCAAGCTGATGCAATCCATTTGTAATATACTCACAATTCATACATGATAACATTATATCATCAACAATACAAGCAACAATATAAGTTTTCCTATTTATATAATCATGTAAACATACCTTAATTCCATATACCTTTGTTTGAAATGACTTACTTGTTCTAGCTAAATCATAACAATCTAAATTTTCGGCATTTTCAGATATCATATGATCTTCTACTATACGATTTTTCTGAAGTATTTTCTTATTTGTATTATCTGATTCTGGTTTCCAAGAAATTGTTTTAAAATTAATTGGATGAACAATTTGCACTAATAAATTGTATTTATTCTCTAGTACAGTATTTAAAATACGATTTGAAATATATTCCTCTCCAAAAATTAAATATATTAAATCTGCCAAACTATCCGTGCCAAAATTTTTAATAATAATTAAAAATTCCGTATCTATATCTTTAAATTTATTATTTGCATCAGTAACAGAGATAGCATTCGTATTAATTAATACATCCAATCGTTTCATATCTTGGAATAGACTATCTAAAGTCGTTATGCAAATATTTAATTCATTTGCACCTAAAATATCATATAACTTATACTTTTGACATGAAACTATCGTTCTTCGAATTATTTCCTGCATATTTTGCAAGTTACTCGTAAGAATTTCAAGTTTCATCAAATCCGGTTTCTGAAGTGTCATATATATTATATTAATTATAATATCTCATTAATTAGTTTTTATATTAACTTAATTAATTCTAAAAATTATTAATATATTAATATAAAATACAGACTGAAATATAATTTAAAACCATCTGAACAATAATATTATATGGGTATTCCGAGCTATTTTGTACACATTGTTAAAAATTATCCAAATATTATAAAAAAATTTAAAAATACTGAAATAATAGTTCACAATCTATATATTGATAGTAATTCTATTATATATGATGCTATACGAGAAATTAAATATACTAGCAAAGATAAAGATTATGAAAAAAAAATAATTCGGTGGGTATGTGATAGAATTGTACATTATATCACTCTCTTAAAACCTCGACAAAAAGTATTAATTGCATTTGATGGTGTTGCTCCAGTCGCTAAATTAGAGCAACAGCGAAATCGCCGATATAAAACTTGGTATGTAAATGATCAATTAAATAAAGATGATGAAGAAAAAAAAGAAATATGGGATACTACAGCAGTCACTCCTGGCAGTTCATTTATGAACCAACTAGGTAAAGATATAGACAAGTTTTTTAAATATAAATACTCTGATCTTGATATTATAGTATCAAATAGTCAAGAAAGTGGCGAAGGAGAGCATAAAATTTTTGAATATATAAGAAATAATAAAAAATATCATTATGATCTAAATACAATTATTTATGGTCTAGATGCTGATCTTATTATGCTAACAATGATACATTTAAATATTAGTATTAATTTATATTTATTTCGAGAAACTCCTCAATTTATTTCATCTATTAATTCTAATTTAGCACCTGATCAACACTATGTTTTAGATATTTATGAATTAGATAAACGATTAAATGAACAAATGTATGGTAATAGTGAAAAAAATTGTACTTTAGATTATATTTTTCTATGTTTTTTGCTAGGTAATGATTTTATGCCTCATTTTCCAGCTTTAAATATTCGTACAAATGGTATTCAGATTTTATTAGATGTATATAAAAAAATCTTTACTAAAAATCAAACTCTTATTACCCAAAATAAGATTTCATGGTCAAATGTTAGAAAACTTATTGAGGAACTAGCAAAAGTCGAAGAAACCCTTTGTATTAATGAAATTAAACAAAAAAATAAATTGGAAAATGGTATCAAAAATAGACGTGGCCGAAGTTATTCTAAAGAGGATCGGTTAATGTCTACACCTGTTTTCGATAGAACAAAAGAAAAATATATTAATATTGGAGATAATGGTTGGCAACATCGATATTATAAAGAGTTATTTGAAATTGATATTACAGATGAACGCCGCAAACAAATATCTATAAATTATCTAGAAGGATTAGAATGGAATTTTAAATATTATACTAACGATTGTCCAGATTGGGGATGGTGCTATAAATACAAATATCCACCACTACTTGAAGATCTGCAAAAATATGTACCACATTTTGACACTACATTTATTGAAAATAAACCGAAGGATAGTGTGGATCCTTTAGTACAATTAGCATATGTTCTACCCAGAAATAGTTTATATTTATTGCCTCCAACTTTATATAAAGAATTAATTATAGAAAAGCCAGAGTGGTATAAATTAGACTATGAAATTTTATGGGCATATTGTAGGTATTTATGGGAGGGACATATTGTTTTGCCACATATTGATATTTCTATATTAAAAAATATCGTTAAAAAACATAAAATTATTATTTAATTAAATATAAATGACTAATAATAAGATATATACAGAATTAGATATTACTAAATTACATGAATTATTAAATATTATTGATTCTGGTAATAAAAAAGATAATTGTGCAATAATTCTAAAATTTGGTGCTACTTGGTGTGGTCCATGTCAGCGGATAAAGCCATTATGCTACAATCTATTTTCTAAAATGCCTGAAAATGTAACATGTTTTGATATTGATGTTGATGATAATATGGATTTATATTTGGCATATAAATCGAAGAAAATGATTCCGAGTATTCCAACTATTTTAGGATACACACAAAATCCTACCAGAGATAAAAAATTATGGTATGCTCCAGATTTCTCTCTAGTTGGCTCACAGCAATCTCAGGTTGAACAATTATTTCAATCTATATATAATAAATGTATATAAATATGTATATAAATATGTATATAAATGTATATAATAAATGGATAATATTAGTATTAATTAATAAATAAATATTAATTATTACATATAATGGATATTGATTTGAATTTAGATAATTATAATCTTACTGATCTACTTAAACTATTTATGCTTGATCATAATTTTGGAACCGATGATCTTAAACGAGCTAAAAAAATAATAGTACAAATCCACCCAGATAAAAGTGGATTAGATAAGAAATTCTTTTTATTTTATTGTAAAGCATTTCGAGTAATCAAAAATATATATGATTATCGAAATAAACGTAATGATAAACTTAATAATTCAAATGCCAAAATAGAATATCTAGCAGATTCTGATGATGATGCTGGAAAACGTCATTTAGTTGAAACACTTCAGAAAAAAACTCCACAAGAGTTCAATAGCTGGTTTAATAAAACATTTGAAAAAAATAATATTATAGATGAAAGTAAAGATACTGGATATGGTGATTGGTTTAAATCAGCTGAAGATATTGATATAACTAAAACTGCAACTACAATAAATCAACTACATGAGCAATTTGGAGAGAGAAAAGAAGCGCTATCAGCATTAACTAAAATCAATAATATAGAAGGTACTAATAATTTACCATGTCAATTATATAATAATCTAGATACTAGTTGTCCTGAATCATATGGTTCTGATATATTTAGCAAACTACCATATGAAGATTTAAAAAAAGCTCATACAGAAACTGTAGTACCAGTTGGAACAAATGATTATAATAAAATTCTTAAATTTAATAATGTTGAATCCCTCCGTCAATATAGAAACACTCAAACTATAACACCTCTATCAGAAACTGAATCTAATCAATATTTAAATGACCAAAATAAAAATAGTGATACAATAGGTGTTAATTTAGCATATAAATTAACATTACAGGATGAGCAAGCTAAAACTGCGAATGCTGGCTGGTGGAATAGTTTAAGAGCACTACAATAAATTCATATAACAAAAAAGTCTCAAGTATTATATATATGAAGGCTTTACAACTTGCTATAAGTTTTATAATATTAATGGCTTTATCCAACTTATATAAGAAATTAAAACTAAACGACGATAAATCAACTTCTCAGTATTACCATAATATGGTAGATAAATATCTATTAAATAAGAATGCTTTAGGAATGGGTAATAAACCTATATTATGGATATATGTTCAAAATGATAGTCCAATTATTCCAGAAGTTAATAGTAGATTTTGGCTAAATTTCGGCTCTAGATCTACTCATAATTTTAATCAACCATATCAATACTTAACAATTAAATCTATAATTGATAAATGTGGACAAGACTTTAACATATGTTTAATTGATGATGCTGCATTTAAAAAACTTATACCTAATTGGGTAATTGATCTGCAAACCATTGCTATACCAATTCGTATTAGAATACGTTTACTAGCATTAACTAGTTTATTAAATATATATGGTGGAATGTTAGTCCCTTCATCATTTGTCTGTTTTCAGTCTTTAAAAAATCTATATGAAACTAGTATTGCTGCTGACAAATTTTTTGTAGGACAATTTCAAAATAGAACATGTAATGAATCTCTGCGTAATCAAGATGTAGTACCAGCGCCATTCTTTATGGGTGGTGCTGCTCAAGATCCTACAATGAAAGCATTTATAGAATATTTAGAAATTCTTAATTCTAATGACTTTACTGCACAACCTGACTTTCTTGGAGATATTAATAATTGGTTAAATACTAATATTCAAAATGGCAAAATAATGTCATTAGACGGTACTCTTATTGGAACGCAAAAAAAAGATGGTTCCACAATTTATGTTGAAGAACTTGTAGGATCTACATTTATAGAATTACATCCATTGGCTCTTGGATTATATATACCATGGAATGAATTAATTATTCGAACCAATCTACAATGGTTTGTTAGATTATCACCAGAACAAGTACTAACAAGCAATACTATGATTGGTAAATATCTACTTATTAATAATCAAAAATAAATATTATATATTATATCATATGTTGATTTTGTATAATGAATTTTTGATGTATAATTTAGATTATTCAATTTACATAATTGACGAATAATGGTAGCAAATGAACTACATGTTTGTTTTCTGGTTAAATAAAATTGTTTAGATTTATAATAATTGGGCATTAATGAGTCTATAAAAGGCTGCAATAAATTTATGAATCCACACTTTTTAAAAGCAATCTTATTAAATATGTAATAATTATTTGTTTTAGTGCAAATTTGGTCTAATAACTCAAATAATTGTATTTTTGGTACAGGGTTTTTAAATATTTGAGAACTCATATATTTTTATATAAATGGATTATATAATAATATAATTAATTTTGTAATAATTTTATTAAATTATTAGTAAATAATGCTAATTCTAATTCCTCCTCGTGAATATTAAAAAAAATGGTTATATATTTACATAATAATTTTATTATTTCATATTTTTCTTTTTCATTTATTAGTGTTGTTGTTTTAATATATAAAAAATAATTATCTAAAATATCAATAACAGAATAACCACGATCATAAATAGAATAAATAAGTTCTATAGCAGTACCTAACTTTGTTGAATCTTTGCAAAGTTCGGTATATAATTTTAATTCTTTAAATGAAATATTTGTGCAAGTACTCAAAGCTATATCATATGTAATATCTACCCCTAATAACTTAAACTTTTCAAGATAATTAATTACTATTCGAACCGAATTATTGCATATTGATAAAATAAATTTAATTGCTTTATTATCAATAATTAATCCTTCTGCTATAGATATTTTTGTAAGTATTTTTTCTAAACGAAAGGTATCCAGAGCTTTTATTTTTAACATAACAACTCTCGATTGAAAACTATCTATAACTTTTTGAGTATTAGAACATGCAGCTATAAAATTCACATTATTACTATATTTATCTATACAATTTCTAAATACTTGCTGACTTTGCTCATTTATATTATCAATATCATCTAAAATAACAAATTTTTTTTTATTAGGAATTGTACACATCGTCTGGCAAAATGTCTTTACCTCTGATCTATAATATGAGATTCCCTGATCTTTTAAAGAATTAATAATTAATATATCAGTTGCATTATAATTATTATTATAATATTTTTTTATTATACAATTTATTAAGGTTGTTTTACCACAACCAGAATCACCAACAAGTAAAAGATTTAATGTATCTAACTGAAGTAATGTCTGAAGTAATTCTATTATTTTAGGATCGATTTCAAATTCATTTAATGTTTGAGGTCTATATTTATATATAAATGGTTGATCCATAATTTAATATGTATAAATAAGTATTTAAGTTTATGTATTAATAATATACAATGTTTATGCCAAATTTATCTTCTGAATCGAAAGAAACTCATTATTCTATATTAGGTGTATCTGATAAGGCTTCTAATGATGAAATTAAAAAAGCATATCGTAAACTATCTTTAGAATTACATCCTGATAGAAATCAAAATGATCATACAAAGGTAGAACGATACAAGCAAGTAAGTGCTGCATATAATATATTAAGTAATGAGACTGAAAAGATCGCATATGATACATCACTTCATTTTGGAAATTTAACTGGTGGTTTAGATCCTAATATGTTTATGAATATGATGATGAATCCAATGGATCTACATACTATACTCAAAGATATACAAGGACTTAACGGTAAAGGATCTAGAGGATTTGGTTGTCTTAATGAATCGCTTCCATCATTTGCATTTGGTTCTCCATTTTCATTTAGACAACCAAATATATCTAATATTAATAATTTTGAGTTTGATTCAAAACCTAAAACAATTTCTGCATCAATCTCAATTACTCTTCTAGAAGCATATAAAGGATGTAAATATCCATTATCAATTACTAGATGGGTAATGGAAAATAATAAACAACTTGAACAAAAAGAAACTATATATGTAGATATTCCATGTGGTATTGATGATAATGAAATTATTACTATTAAAAATAAGGGAAATCGTCTTAGTAGTAATAATAAAGGTGATTTAGAAATTACAATAAATATATCGAATACTACATTATTCACCAGAAATGGTATTGACTTAATTTTTAAAAAATCTATTACATTAAAAGAATCTCTTTGTGGTTTTTGTTTTGATCTTCCATATATTGATGGACGCGAATTTAAAATTAATAATGATATCGGAAATCTTATTCCTCCAGATTTTCACAAAACAATACCGAATCTTGGTATGACACGAGAGTCAACTAGTGGTGATCTTATAATTATTTTTGATATAGTTTATCCAAAAAAAATATCGACTGAACAGTTAAATAAAATTGCAAAAATTTTATAATATTATACTCTTGAATTACGCCATAATGTACAATTAATTGATCCATTAGCAGCAACTGCACTATTTATAATATTAATAACCTGTATATGATCCATACATGGTATTTTATTTATAAATAAAATAATATCTTTTTTTCGTAAACCCTGTTTTGCACACTGATCATGCTCATTTAATTTTGAAATTATAACTCCAGGGGCTCTATTTCCTAAACCCATATATGTATAATTATTTTCTAATGTTATTCCTGCAATAGTATCTTTTTTAAAATTAATTTTAATTGTTGGCAAAATATTGTCCAATTCAATGAAGTTACACCCATTTAATTTATCAAATTCAATATCTCGTTTGATTGCACAAATTGATGTTTTACAAACTGGACATTTTGTATCACCAACCTCACACCATCGTAATAAACATTCTAAACAAAAATGATGGGTGCAGGATCCAATTGCACTATTTTTGATTATATTAAAACAAATTGGACATTCCATTAGTTACTTAATATTTATAAGTAAATAATATCTTTCAATTTATTGATACTATTAAATTTTGTATGAATAAATTTATACTCCTTTTAAAAATTCTAAGATACCATCTTTTGTTCTCTCTCCATTATAATCCTGTAATTTCTTACCATTTTCTCCCAATAAAAGGATTGATGGAAATCCAGTAATATCATGCTTTTTGCAAAGTTCTGGTCCATCACCCTCATTCATTTCAACCGCTCTCATTTTAATTTTGGTTGAATTTTCTTTACTCGCTTTATTCCATTTAGGCATTAAAGTTACACAATGTGGACACCCTTCCATGTGTACCATAACTAATTCTTTATCACCAGTGAAGCCTTCTTTTACGTATTTTTTACAATGCATTGCTAAATATAATACACCAATGAATAATAAAAAAAGTACTAATAACTTTAGTTGTGAAAGTGATTTCTGTCTACGAGCCATATATTATATACGAATATTTTATCATAAAAGAACATAAATATATAAATATAATTATTATAGAATAAATGAGTACCCTGAATAGGCTTAATAAAGAACTTGAAGAATTAACAAAAAATCCGCCAACTAATTGTTCTGCTGGTATTATTGATGATGATATTTATCATTGGCAAGCCACTATTTATGGACCACAAGATAGTCCATATGAGGGTGGGGTTTTTTATTTGCGAATTAATTTTCCCCAAGATTATCCATTTAAACCACCACAACTATCATTTATAACTAAAATATATCATTGTAATATTAATGAGGCTGGCAGTATTTGTTTAGATATATTAAAAGAACACTGGAGTCCAGCATTAACAATAAGTAAAGTTTTACTTAGTATTTGCTCAATGATGGATGATCAAAATCCACATGATCCATTAATGTTAGATGCTGCAAATTTATATATCAAAAATAAAGAACAGTTTATAGAAACAGCCAAAGCTTATACACTGCGCTATGCTACAATTGAATAAATTAATATAATATATAATATCTATTATATATTAGATGATATCAAATAGTAATCTTATAATTTTAACTTTTATAGTAACTGGGTTTTGGGATATTATATTAAGATTAATGTCAGAAAATTATGAAACATTACCTAAATTTATTCAAGATTATAAATTTATAAAATACTTAATTCCTTATTTTAAAAAACATACATTATTGGCCGCAGCATTAATCGCCGGATTTATTGGAGCTACAACACAATATATAATAATTAATTTACATAAATTTCCAACAGATTTTAAAGATGTAGCAGAGATATTTAAGTTTTTATTGATATCATTTATAGTTAGTGGATTATATGGATTTATAATGAAGGCCACTAAATTATTTCCATATTTAGACCAAACCTATTATAAAAATTTGGGTCCTATTAATGGAGTAATACATGATGGTGTATCTGGAATAATAGTACAAATATCATTATTAGTTATACTTTTCATAAAAAAATATATTCATAAATAAAAATAAATATTTAAAATGACTGATAAATTGGAAGATATTGAAAATCAATTAGATAATATAAAAGAAACTCTGCAATTATTAAATAGTAAAATTAATTCTGTTATTGATAAATTGGATATGAAAGATAAAATTGATCATGATGTATTAGAAGAATGTAAAAAAATGGGATCCCATATAGATTTTATAGAAAATGTATATAATAATGTTAAACATCCATTAGGATTTATATGTAATAAAATTAAATATTTAACTGGACATAGAAATGAAATATATACTTTAACAAATTTAACTAATAATTCTACTATTATAGATACAAAAATTGATAAATAATATTGTAAATTATAGAAGATAACCAAAATAATGAAAAGTGAAATATTTAATGGAATCACATATTATATAGGTAAATCAGCTAAAGAAAATTGGAACTTACTTGATATAAGTAAGGAAACAAATAATGAGTATATATGGTTTCATTTAAACAGTTTTGCTTCACCATATATAATTATGTATGCTACCTTAAAAGAATTAGACAATATAGATCAATCAATTAATTCATATTTACAATTTGGTGCAGAACTATGCAAACAGCATAGTAAATTCAAATTTATGAAAGATATAATGATCATGTATGTTCCTATAAAAAAACTCACAAAAACAGAAAAAATTGGCGAAGTTTATATTACAGGTAAGTCTAAGTTAATTAAATTATGAATGTTTAGCACCAAATATTTTAGATTTTTTGGATTATCCTTGTTTATTTTCATCGAAAGACATGATTACATTTAGTATAATTATTTTTTTTTGATTTTACTTGTTTATATACTAGTAAAATCAAAAATTATTAATATTTATGCATTTATGCATTTATATGTTTTGTAGGAATATCAGCAGAAACTAAATAAATCGAGTTCTCTGTGCAAATTATATAGCAGTCATGTACCTTATATATCTTACTAATAGGACTAGTATACTCCTCTGCATTTTTTACTAGTAATTTCTCATCTGCTTCTTTTTTTACACCAATTAATACTTGTTTAGCTAGAGAATCCGTCCAATAATCTAACATGATTGGTTTATCTTCGACAATAGAAAGTTTAGACAAATGTCCCCATACTTCATTCGGAGGTAATTTATATGAAGTTTCTTTATCAGTCATTTAGTTATACAATTAACTAAGGCTTTAAATAGTTATTAATATAATAAATTAATAAATTAACAAATTAACTAAGGCTTTAAATAGTTATTAATATAATAAATTAACTAAGACTTTAAATAATTATTAATATAATAAATTAACTAAGACTTTAAATAGTTATTAATATAATAAATTAATAAATTAATAAATTAATAAATTAATAAATTAATATAGGTAATAACTATTAAATAAATATAACTGTATTATATTATGGCAAATCAAGCTAGAAATAACATACAAAATATGGAAGCTTACAATATCACATTCCAGGATAACTACTCGACTATATTTGCAAAATATATGACAATAATTTCCGAATATCTTAAACACTCTCAGGATAATGTATATCTTCAAAATATATCATATCGTAATTATGTTATTAAAAAAGGGTTATCTACTATAACTCATATATTTAGTTTACTTCTTATCTATACAAAAAATCTAGATATGGTTTATTATAATTGTCAAAAATCTTATGTATACTATATTGAATTTATTGGACAAATTGGCGATGATAGCCATAGTTTTCTACAATTAAATGCAAAAGACGCTGCCTTATTTATATATAAAAAAACTATATTTGAAATTAATAATGATGTTCGCAAAGATTATATACCAGATGATATTAGCAATAAGTTAATAAATATTGTTAATTTATTAGTAACTACTTATAATATTATTCTAGTTCGACTTATTGATACTTTGGAACTTAATGATATCATTAAAATTATAAATATTGATTTATTTAAAATTATGCAAAAAATTATTAAATTATATATAGAATCTGATGATATTACTACACTAACTAATATTCAAGCATTTGTTACATATACAACACGTGAACCAATTTTAGAATATTTAGATATATTTATAAAAAAAATCAAAAAAAAAAGTTCTATAAATATTCATATATTTAAACAAGAACTACTTAATGCCGATAATAATAGTATACAAAATCCTCAAAAATATATCACAAATATATTAACTAAAATATAATTAATCTTTATATATTATCTTTTTTTTATGTTTTTTTACTTTAATCGTATCTTTAATTGGTTCAGTACTTTTTACATTTATTAAATGATACTCATCTTGTAATATTTGTTTAATATTATTATATATTTTATATAATACATCGTCTTCACATTTTCCCACTATCAATATACTACCAGTTCGAAATATCATAAATGAAATTCGATACTTTTCTCCATCTTCTGATGTATAATTATATTTACATTGGATTCCTGGATATTGGCAGGCATCAAAAATGCAATCTATTTGATATTTATATTTTAAAATATTAAGTAGTGTATCTCGATTAATATAAAATCCACAATTAAAATTTGAATTTATTAAAACCGTTTCTGTTTTACTTTTATCATATGATAAATCTTTTATATCTGACACTGATGTTAGTACCTTAACTAATAAATCTAATGTTCGATTTAATAAATAATCTGTTCGAATCCCTGGTATCTCTAATTTACCAGTATTAAATACTTTAACATGAATCTCTTTAAAAACATCATCCAATTTTACTCTCATTATTAATACAAAACAATTATAAAATGCACTCTTTTTTTTCGATCTATAACTTGTAATATCTTTATGACATAATCCAATGCTAATTTTTCTAATATCCTTAAATTTAATCCTACCATCTGGATTTATAATTTGAGTAATTATTTGTTCATCTACATTTTTTATACCAACTAATTTATTTGATACATCTTTTAACTGAATATCATCTGTAAAGTTAAATTTCATTTGCTTTTTAATTATACCTTCTTGTGGTAAATAATATGGCATTATATTTATTTTCCAGAAAATCTCAGCCAAATTAATTTGCGAAGAAAGATATGCAATCTTAGTCTTAGTAGAGATATATAATTCTGTTCCTTTAGGGATATCTTCAACTGCTTTATTCGATATTTGTTTTGGTAAAGAAATATTATTATCTACAGTTCCATCATCTAAAAAGCTTGCCCATGCACTATCAATATTATAATCTCCGGAATTCACTTCTGCCATTAGGTATATATAATTATTGTTCTTTAAATTGAACTATTTCAATTATTTTCTAAATGTAAATTATAAAATGCTATCTAGCTATTCTACTGAACCAAGCATTTCTATATCCGTGAAAACTCTGCAACCAAGAGAGTCCAAGCTAATGATCTCTGCTCCAATTAAAATTCCTAAGGTATCTAGTAATGAACGCATAGAAGAGTATGCACTTACATTCAATTTCTTTAACCCAGGAAAAATGTCACCACCTGATATCTGGAAAAATCGATTGGAACAGAGAATTAAAACCTATTTTGAAGAATCTGATAAAAATGATGATAAAGAATAAAATAAAAAATCTATATGACTATCTAAATTAACATCCCCATTATGTATAATATATTCTATATTTTTTAATAATTTATCATCTATCTTATCTAAACGTGACCTTATAATATAGCCACAATAATCTTTAATTATCGTTTTTATATCTATATTATATATTAAAGATATATCATATAATCTTATTCTTAAATTTGAGACATTTTTTGCCTGAATTAACGTGTCAATCTCACTAAATATTTTAGCACTTATTACCTGAGTATTAAATATTGCTAACTGATTAGACTGCATATAATTAATCATACTTCGAATATCTGATCTATAGGTATTTTGTATTGCATTTAATTGCTCTTCTGATAAATTTAATTTTTCATTTATATTAACTTTATTCAAAAATTTATAAATTTCAGATTTTGGCAATTGATTAAATCTTAATTTAACAAATTCATTTTGTAATGAATCATCAATTCTACTAATATAATTACAAATTAAACAAAATCTTACATTATCTCGATATTCTTGTAAAAGATATTTTAAAGCTTGTTGAGCATTCTTTGTCATATAATCTACTTCATCTAATATTACAAATTTTATTCCAGTATTAAATAATGCTTTTGAATTAACAAAACTATTTATCTGATTTCTTACAATATCTATTCCTCGTTCATCAGATGCATTTAAGTGTATCATTAATCCTTTATTTCTTTGATTATTCTTTTTTTGATATTCTGTTATAAGATTTATAATTGTTGTTGTTTTACCAGTTCCTGGTGGCCCATATAATAGAATATTTGGAATATAATTTAATTTAAATATCGTTTTAAAAATTGTTGTATTTTCTTTATTTAAAACAATATCATTAAATGACGTCGGTCGATATTTTTCTACCCACGGAATATATGTATTTTGCTCCATTATATTTATAAATAAAATTAGCTTTAAAATATAATTGAAACGAAAATATATTAAATAATATACAATACTATCTATAATGGAAATTCAGGGCGGATTTCTCGAACTTATTATCGGACCAATGTTTTCTGGAAAAACTAATAAACTAATCCAACGATTTAATGAAATTAAATATTCTATCTCAACTATTTCTAATAATTCTAATACTATATATAATGAGCGATCACAAGAATCAATGCTTGCACTCAACTATAATCTAGATACTCGATATGGTACTAACAAAATTATTAGTCATGATGGAAATGCTATTAATTGTCTTGCTATTAATAATCTCGCTGAATTGCAAACTGAACCAAATTTAACTCTACTACATCAAGCCAAATATATATTTATTAATGAAGCACAATTTTTCGGTGATCTAAAAGACTGGATTCTCGAACAACTAAATAAATATAATAAATATATTATTTTATGTGGTCTAGATAGTGATTTTAAACGTGAACGATTTGGTGATCTATTAGATCTTATTCCTCATGCAAATATGGTTGTAAAACTTACTGGAATATGCTCAAAATGTAATCAACCTTCAATATATACACATCGTATTACATCTGAAATTAAACAAGAAATTATTGGAACAAATAATTATATTCCAGTATGTAGAGCCTGTTACTTAGCGATAAACCCATAAACTTATAAACCCATAAACTTATAAACCCATAAACTTATAAACCTCTAAAAATATAAAAATCATTTTTTTTTATATTTTTATACTTTATTTTTATATAATTAGTTGCTTTATATATATAAAAAAACAATTTAAATTAAATTTAAATATATTTACCAATGAATCCTCCAATTGAAAAAAAAAAAAGAGGCCGAAAGGCCAAAACTGATTTAGTTACTGATCCACCAGAACCACCTGTAGAAAAAATACCAAAAAAACGCGGACGCAAACCCAAGGGTGGAAAAGTTGTTGCATGTTTTCCTAATGAAGAAAATTCTATAGAAACAAAAATTAATGTTATATTACATCTTAAATGTAATAAACTTGATATTACTGGTTCATATGATAATCCATCTGATCTAGATAATTATCAATTTGCAGATACTAAAATTAGCGATTTAAATTATATGGTTATTAATAATAATAATAATGATACAAATAATGATAGTAATAGTAATGAAAAAATAGTTCAGCCACAGATAGAATCACCAATAGAATCTACAATAAGTGAACCTATGAAAAATATATGGCAGAAATTAGAAAAATTATCAGCCAATTTACGACAAGATAATATATGTGATAAAAAATCTGCATGTTTTTATTGCACCTGCGACTTTGATAATATGCCAATATATATCCCTAAGTATGAACTAAATGGTGTTTTTTATGTATATGGATGTTTTTGCAGTCCAGAATGTGGATGCGCTTTTCTTATGAATGAAAGAAATATTGATACAACTATGCGGTTTGAGAGATATCACCTACTCAACTTTTTATATTGCAAAATATATAACTATACAAAAAATATAAAACCTGCCCCATCACCATTTTATCTATTAGAAAAATATTATGGTAATCTATCAATACAAGAATATAGAAAATTATTGAAAAATGAACGCCTTCTTTTAGTTGTAGATAAACCTTTAATCCGTGCCCTACCTGAATTACATGAAGATACTGATGATTATCTTCTTAGTTATCAGGGAATTCCATCAGCAGCTAATAAATATCCTTTACAAAGACAAACTAAAATACCATCTAAAAATGATATTCTAAATGAACATTTTAATATTAAAGCCTAACGTTTTCTACTAATAGATTTAATTTTTCTTATCCTCTTCTTTATCCTCTTCTTTATCCTCTTCTTTATCCTCTTCTTTATCCTCTTCTTTATCATCTTCTTTAATATCTAATAAAGTAGTTGAACTCTGTTGCTCTTTTAATTTTTGTTGCTCTTTTAATTTTTTTTGTTCTACCAAATATGCTAGTATTTTTTCTTTTTTCTCTTCCATTTCTTTTTTGCGTCGATGTGTTGCAGAAGCAGTATCCATCATACCACGGATTTCTTTATATATACCTTGATTAATAGTAGTTATATTATCAGCTTTTTTAGATTCTGTTCCCATTGATTCTCTAATTACACTCATATAATTATTATTATGTTTTATTAAACTGCTCTCAGCATCCTCATAATTATAATTTGTTTGACGCATAATCATTTCAACTAACAACCGTTGTTTGTCTTCTCTAGAACTCATTGTATTTAACTAATATATTATTTTTTAAATGATATTAAAACTACATTATTAAATAATAATAATAGTAATGTCCTGTACGTCCGTTACCTACCAAAAACTTATTAGTGATTTAAAATTAAACTTACTAAAAGCGGTACAACTAAAAATTAATAATGATCTTAATCCACTAATTCATCAAATTAATGATGATAGTATTCGTATACAAGAATTAAATAATATTAATGAGATTATTCGAGAGTTACCTGTATTTAAAGAATTAGAAAATGCACATAATATACTTTATGAAGAAAATACTCAACTAAAAAAACAAATCGCTAATAATGGAACTTCTGCAAAATTAGAACTAGTAATTAATGATTTAGATGAACAACCAGAATCTAAATTTGATGATAATTCTTTAACACAAAATAATATTTCTATGAATGTTAAAATTAATAATACTATAGAGTCTAATCCAGATTCGACTCCTGATTCAGATTCTGATTCAGATTCTGATTCAGATTCTGATTCTATCCCTACTTCTGATTCTGATTCTGATTCAATTAGTAACCTGTCAGAAACATTATATCCAACAATAACAGAGAAAGATATGAAAACTAAAATCAATGAATTCAGTGGCGAAAAAAACCTACATGAAAAGGTTGAATTATCTAACTGTAACAGAGATCAATTAGTTG
>JACKZZ010001335.1_pt1 | contig 73215 bp, 113 predicted proteins | sample 8027871 | NCBI WGS metagenome assembly JACKZZ01 (sample SAMN15724774, study PRJNA655200) | protist metagenome | isolation source: fluorescence activated cell sorting (FACS) single amplified genomes of... | place: USA: West Boothbay Harbor, Gulf of Maine | collected 2000-07-19
TTCCTATGCCAAGACTTTTAGTTGATGGATTGAATACAAAACTTTGTGTCGAAACACCGGCAACATCAGTAGTTGCAGTGGAGACATAAAAAGGAATAGTCTGAGATTGATTGGCAGAATTTTCTGCAAAAACAGTTCCACCAGAAATTCCACTCAATCCAGATCCATCACCACTAAAACTTGATGCAGTAATAATACCAGATGATTTAATATGTCTAACAGACTTAATATCATCAAAGTCTGTCTCAATATTACCAACGGCAAACTTAGTGCCTGCCGACATTGATGTTGTTCCAACACCAAATGCATAGTTTGTCAACCAAGCATCGGTATTCAGACCAGTAAAAGCATTGGTCTTAAACCACATAATATTTTTATATGTGGAAGGAATACTATCAATGTTAAAACTGACGATTGGAGATCCTTCTGTTGATGCAATCGCAATACCACCATTATTTGCCGTAGTATCAGTAGAAACCTCATTACCAGAAGAATTAGTAGTAAATCCAAGAACAATATCAGCGTCTTTTACTCTTAATGTTTCAGTAAATAATGTGGCAGAAGTTCCCCCAACTGTAATATTTCCTGTTACATTTAAATTATTATTAACTTGTAAGTCACTACCAATAGTTACATTTCCACCAATTGTTGGATTTGCAACAAAACTAATCGTAGGTGTTGAACCTTCTCCTGTCCCACTACTTACTGCTATTTCATTACTAGTTCCACTAATAGAACTAACATAATCACCAGTAGTGTCAGTTCCTAATCCAACACTATTAGGTTGAATAGTTGCCGCTAAAGATACATTACCAGTTCCATCAAAACTGATAGTAGAAGCAACAACATCTCCTGTTAATTCAAATGTTCTTGATGTTGCTAATTTAGTTGCAGTAGAAGCAACACCAGTTAAATCAGCACTAATTGTTCCTGCACTAAAGTTGCCCGATCCATTACGAGAAACTATTGTGCTTGCAGTATTAGCATCCGTAGCATTTGATGCAACTGTAAATGTAACTACACCAGAATTATTATAAGTTGCAATTCCACTTAATCCAGTTCCGGAAGTATTAAGTGTTAAATTATTATCAAGAGTTCCCGTAATAATACCAGCAGCAACGTTGATGCCAGAAGAATTTATTGTTACTGCAGAACCGACAATCGCAGAAGCAAAGGTAGAAACACCAGATACATTTAATGTAGTAGCACTCACAAATCCAAGAAAGGAATTCTCAGTTACAGAAATTTCTCTTGCGGTGAATGAGTCAAATACTAAATCTCCAACAATATTTAAGTCACCAGCAACAAAAAGATTACTTAAAAATGTTCCAATACCAGTGAAGGTTGAGGCACCAGATACATTTACATCATCGAGTTCAGTTAATCCATCAACATCTAAAGACCCATTGGCATCAATGGCACCAGTGAAGGTAGAAACACCTGATACATTTAAGTTATCAAGTTCAGTATGTCCATCTACGTCTAAAGATCCATTAGCATCAATTGCACCCGTGAAGGTAGAAACTCCTGATACATTTACGTTGTCTAGTTCAGTATGACCATCAACATCTAGATCACCATTAGCATCAATTGCTCCAGTGAAGGTTGAGGCACCAGATACATTTACATCATCAAGTTCAGTATGTCCGTCTACATCTAAATTGCCACCAACAGAAAGATTATTTTCAAATGAACTTATACCAACAAAAGTTGATATACCTGTTACCCTTAATTTATCTATCTCAAAAACACCACCAGCAGCAGATGTAACTACTATATTACTTACTGTCAATATACCACTAACAATTGCATCACCACGAACTTCTAATTCCGAAGTTGGTTCAAAAATTGTAGTGCCAATACCAACTCGACCAACAACCTCCAATACTTTTTTGTTATCAGTACTTCCTTCTATACCAAGTTTTTGTTCTTGTTGTCTACCACTAAGAAACCGTGTTGGTGATGCCATTTTACTACTTTAAAATATTAGAGATTTGATGTTTCCAGAATGCTCGATAAAAATTTGAGATCAGTAGAAGTGCTACCAACCGTAGTCAATATGTCACCAGTTTCTACAACCAGTTTTCCTGGCAATAAATTTGCTGTGTCACTTGCCGGAATTGCTAAATTCTTAACAATCTCAGTATCTGTTCCACTTCTACGATGACCAAAACTAAGTGTTTGAGTCGATGACCCAATATTAGTTACTTGTGCCAGAAGAACAACCCCCGTATATCCAATGGGTGCTGTATAAATTCCGACTGTACTTGTTCCAACTATATTTGTAACAGTTTGGAATACATTTACTGCTGCTGCTGCAACTGCCATTTGATTAATCTCCTCCTAAGGCAAGAATGAATGGTGTCACTTGCGTGAATAAACTTTTAATGTAAACATCACCGGATATATTTCCAGTTGTTTGATCAATTAAAACACCATCACCAATCCTAAAGTTACCTCTTTGATCTGTGCTGGTATAATTAATTCTTCCACCATCAGTAGTTATGATCTCATTAGCTTGTATAGTCACTCCACCTCTCGATGGATATGCAGTTTCAATTGTGTTACCGGAACCAATGTATTGAAAAGATTGCGAACTTACAAGTTGAAAACTCTGTCTGGCAAAGAATGATGTGGAACCAACTCCAACTTCATTATTTAGATTTTGTACCAAACTAATAGTTGTGATACCTGCAGATGGTTCAGTTGCCTCAAGAACATCATAATAAATTGTATCAGTCTCTGCCGTAGCAGCAGCACTTGATCCTCCACCACCACTGAAAGTAACATTAGGAACACTTTCATATTGTGATCCCGCACTTCTTACAGTGACAACAGTAACAGCACCATTTTCAATAGTTGCTATAGCTTGTGCAGGAACAGCAACACCAGGTCCAGTTGGTGCATCAATTGTCACTGTTGGTATTGAAGTATATCCAGAACCACCATTCGTAACCTTAATATCACTAACAACAGAATACTTCCGATCAAAATAAACTGCCTGCCCATCATAAGGACGATTATTTCCTACACCAGAAACGATAACTTGATTCTGACCTACTGCTGCAGTAGAACTTACATTTCCAGTATAACGATCATTACACTTAGAAGTCTCATCACCAACACCTTCGGCAACTAATCCCTTAGTTCCGAATGATGAGTTAGAGTTCGTTAAATCACATTGACCACCATTACCAGTATAAACTGCGGTATCATCGCAAATAGTGAAGAGTGACACTAATTGAGCATAGGCACCATTAGTTATTGAAACTCCAATACCACCTTGATTAAATTGTGTATAAGAGTCTACATTAAATGAACCCTGAACTCCTACTGTACTTATCTTATCTCCTTCATCGGCATTAAAACCATCAACCTTAGCACCAATACTATCCTGAATGAAATTGGTACAGTTTCTTATATAAGGACCTTTCGTAATAATACCTGTTCCTTGTAATGGACTGAGGGATGAAGTTAAAATACCAGAGTTGATTGTTCCACTATTACCAGGGAAGTTTGTAGTAAATCCGGTTGTTGCAGGATTTCCATTAATACCATTCTGAATAATACCAGTTACAATACCAACACAAACTGTAACCGCAGAATTAACGTTGGCACAATTTCCTATACCATATGATCCACCTTCTGCCTGAATACTTACATCTTTTATTTGTGTATAAGTCGATTGATATCCACCATTCCAAGTGATATTATTAATACAAGAACGAGCAATACCGATAGAATAATCAAGTACATCAATTGTTGTTGCACCTAATCCAACAATATGATCTAAGTCCCCATTAATATCAAAATACGATTTACCTGCTCCAATAGATTTAGAATTACCACCTCTGGTAATATCGTGACAAACTGCTTTGTAGATATCTTTAACATCATCAGCACAATTTATCGAATCAATTGTAATTGCAGGGTTCTTATAATCTGTACTCGTTATATAACCTACTGCTTCTCTTGCAATAAAATCTAAGTTTCCACGAATTATTCTTGCGGCATCAAAAAATCTATCTGATGAAACACCGACTAATGGTCGAAGTGAAATGACTGAAGATCCACCAGTCATTGGACCACCAACAAAACTTAAGTCAGTAACATGACATCCTTGACTTACATAAAATAAGTCACTGCCAGCATTCTGGGGTGCGACCAAACAACGACGAAGTTCTGTTCCTTCTACCGAAACATTATCTGGAAGATTAATCGGATTATCTTCAGTATAAGTTCCAGGAAATACTTTTACAGTATCACCAGGAGAGGTAAGTGCAACGGCAGATTTAATTGTTGCCTTTGCATTGTTTTCATCTAATCCAGTATTATCATCATTACCGTTTTCAGTAACAAATAAAGTTTTACCTACAAAAGTTGTTGTTCCTGCACCAACTTCTACAATTCTTGTTCCAACACCAACTCCAGCAGTATCCTGCTTTAGGAAAATCTTACCATCATAAAAGTTTACAGCTAATTCACCTAACTGTAACTGTCCGTCTGTTGGTTTCTTGCCAGCAACCGCTGACCTCTTAATCCTAATCGGAGTGGCCATCTATTCTTCTATCGGTATGTACCGTTTCAGGACAGTATATACTGTCCTTTTCATTTATTTATAATAGGTTGTTTCTTCTAGAACCATACCGATAAAGATTCACTGCTTCTTCTGGTTCCATCCACTTCTTGATTTTCTCATATCGATCAACAGTAAAAAACTCCTGCGAAAGATACCAATCTTCCATAGGAGAATATGCTTTATCTTGATTACAATCATGGCAGGCACACAAAAGATTTTTTGTAAAATCTGGTCCACCCTTTGCCTTTGGAACAATATGGTCTATCGTAAGTTTATCTTGCGATCCACAATATGCACACTCATAACCCCATTCTTCCTTTATCTTTGACCTCCATAACCTTTTTGCTTCTGCAGAACTTGTTGTTTGGAGATTGAAGACATAGGCTTGAGGAGAATTATAGAGAGGCATAAGAGATTGCGTCTTGCAATTATTTAGATGAACTCACCCATATCATAGATATACATTCTTCCCATCATAATCCAATATGAAGTGAACACATCCTCAAAGTGTTCTGCGAAAAATCTAAACTTCTCATCAATAAGTTGACGACCTAATACCTGGAAGTGTGCTTTTGATAATGCAAAGAATTCTTCGAGTGCTTCTTCATCTCCCTGCTTAAATCCACGAACATATAAATCCCTCGCAGTATTCATAATCTCATGACATTCTTCTGGAAGGATAACCTTAGTCCTTCCATCTGGTAATGGTAATACCTTATTCTTAATGGTTCCCATTGAGAGTTTCATACACTCTCGACTCTGCTCAACGGATAGTGCTCTCTCATCACCATCCCTAAATGCATGTTGCACACATCCATTCGTGCATTCCACAACACGGATAAGTGCAGTCGCATCTAATACTTCTTGAGATTGAGAACTCCAAATGTCTTTCCAATACTTATAATACTGTTGATTAACTTCCATAATATTCACTCATTTGTTTCTAACAGTTCCAATGTTCCAAGACCTCATACCAAATGGGGTATCGGCAATCAAAGTTTGAGTGTGTTCTGCTACTTCTTTTGGCACCACTAAACAGAATCCAATACCACAGTTGAATACATTTCTCATCTCCTCCTCATCAATGTCTCCTGCCCTCTGAATCTTATTGAAGAGTTCTGGTCGTTCCCAAGCATCATAGTCAACATCAACGGTCAGGTGATTTGGAAGGCATCTAGGGAGGTTCTCAGGCAGTCCTCCACCTGTGATATGTGCCATGCCTAGGATAGGAACCTCGTCCAACAGGTACTGAATGAGACGGGCATAGATGGTGGTTGGCACCAACAGTTCCGGCATCTCCTTGTAGTAAATATAATTTCTCCACAGCATATCATTGACCAGTGTGTATCCATTACTATGAAGACCACTACTCTCAATACCAATGACTACATCACCAGGTTTGATGTTCCTACCATCAACAATGTCAAACTTCTCCACAATACCAGTACAGAATCCAGCAAGATCATAATCAGTTGCCCTATAATGTTCCGCAGTTTCTCCACCCAGTAGTTCCATACCAGCCATTACACAACCAACATTAACTCCATACACAATGTCACTGACATTAGCATCAAGTTTCTTAGTTGAGATATAATCTAAAAAATATAATGGTTTAGCACCAGAACATATAACGTCATTGACGCACATAGCAACAAGGTCCTGACCAATAGTGGTGTAATCACGAGCGATCCTACAGATATTAATTTTAGTTCCGACACCATCAGCACCAGATACTAGAACAGGTTGCTCATATCCTAATGGGATCTCCATCATTCCATTGAACCCACCAATATTAGGTGCCAGTGCTTTGATATACTCTACAAAAGATCTACCCTTGATAATATCAACTCCAGAAGTCTTGTAGTCCATCAGTCTCTTCCTAAACGAATGTATAATGTAATCAGTGATTGTGAGATTAGATCACAAGAATATGTAAATCCTTGTTTGTTTTCTTCATCCCAATGTTCTCTTTGACTTTTAAGAATAGCAGAGAACTCTTTGATCTTAGTTCTCATCTCATCTTTTGATAACTTATCCAATGATTTCACCTCTGGCAATTTTTTCACGACGGTCTAGTTTCCATACTATGTAATCCATTGTTGGAATACACATAGGGTTCCAACCAACAAAGGTAGTTGACTCTCCACTTGGTATCTTCCAACAGGGAGCATCATCATTCTCAAGGTCTAATGATTTACGATACTCTTCCTCACCAAACATAACAACTGCTCGCTCTGCTTCATTCAAACTGGTGAAGCAAGCAAAGCAGTTCTTTTTAATCTCATCGGGGACGTGGTTTTTCATTTGATTTAAATTATATAAGTAACCTTGAATTTTTCATAATCTTTTTTTAATTCTGATAATGTCATTCCAGTTTTATCAGGTAAGTCTTTTACTGGAACTAACCATATTACATCATCCATAATGCTAATGAATGCCATATAATCAACCAAGTATTTGTAAAGTTGTTTATCAGTATGATTTGTCATAAGATGAAAAGACATCTTTCCAGTTTGTGCGGTTGATTTTACCTGAACTCTTTCAAAATTTTTCCCATCTTTTGAGATGATAAAATCAGATCCCCAAATATCTTCAACTGGTGCATAAACTTGATAACCTTTTACCAGCATCAAGTTTTTAAATTTATCCTCACAAATTCTTCCAAGACCCTTTTTTAGTGTAGCAATCTTAACATCTTCAGCATTGAACAAACTATTTTTAAGAGTTTGATTTACACCAATCACATCTTGGTATTTTTTCTTTGCTTCAATAATTGCTTCATCTTTATTTTTAGTTTTAAGAGACCAAAAATTTCCCCTCCTCCAGCCAGGTTTTTGTAGGATGCGAAGATACCAAGTTGGTTTTCCCTCTCTTAAAAAAATAGTAGCATCTGGATCATCGTTAAATCGTGTCGCATTTTGGAAGACCTCACTCATTGGATTGCTAGTGGTTGCAGTCGGTCAAGAATCTCACGATAAGCAGGAACAATATCACCTTCGTCTTTTCTGAATAGATCCTTATCAAACCTCTCATCACTACCAATCTTCCATAGTCTCATACTATCAGGACTGATCTCATCAGCAAGATACAAATCACCGTGAGCATCATAACCATACTCAATCTTGAAGTCAACCAAATCAATACCCATGATGTAGAACATCTGCCGAAGATAATCATTAATCCGTAGTGTCATCTCAACAAATGGATCAGGATTATATCCCATCAAACGCACACGGTCTGGTGTAAGTAAAGGATCGTGCTTACTATCATCCTTTAAAAAGAACTCAACAATCGGTTGTGGTAGTGGCGCACCTTCTGTCAGAGTTGTCTCACGAACAATAGATCCGGCAGCACGATTACGACAAATAACTTCTAATGGAACGATGTCTACTTTCTTACAAATCATTTTATTAGCACCAACCATATTAATATAATGTGTTGGGATATTTTCTTTGGCAAGTTTCTCAAAGATGATAGATGAGATACTACAGCAAAGGGATCCTTTTCCTAAAGGATGATCTTCCTTCTCCCCATTACCAGCAGTTACCTTATCATGATATTCAATGATGACACGATCAGCATCGTCACCAGTATACACAGTTTTGACCTTGCCTTCTATAATTACTTCCATAAAAAAAGAGGGTTTCTAACCCTCTCAGTATACAATAAAAAACCACCCCCGTCAAGAAGAGGTGGTCATCTACCAGAATAATGTCTTATTCTATGACAACACGCACACAATACCACAAATTTTTCAAGTTCTTCATTAATTTTTTCATCACTATAGTGTTTCATTCTATTCTTAATAGATTGTGTTCCTTTTTCATTTTTAGTTGAAGGGTCTTTATGATGAAAGTCCATACAATACTCTGGAAATGTTTGTCCACAATCAGCACAAGGAACATTCCTCTTGCTGTTTATGTAAATCATTTTCTTTTCTCTTCTAGATATATCAGCAGCAGTTTTTGCCATAAAAATAACTTAACTACTTTTATTTATAAAAAAACCACCCCTGAACCAGGAGTGGTGTGACAGTTCAGAAAATGGTTTAGCACTTACCTACTAACCTCTTCCCAATCTACTGAACCAAAAATGTCCTCACCATTACTTGCTGCTGCTGCACATAATGAGAGTTCATAAGCAACACCATTCAAACTATCTCTTTCTAATTGGAACTTAAACAATGCCTCTTTGAGAATGTCAATTGATGCCGAAGATTGCTTGGAGGTATTCATAAATCCACTCGCAAGAATTCTTCCACCAGTAATACTAGTTCCATCCAGTTTATACTCAACTGCACTATCAACACCCGCACTCACCCAAGAACCTCCACCAGTTGTTCCACTTGCAATTACCTGCCAGTTGTAATCGGCAGTATCAGCACCCATAGCAGAAAGTGCCGTCATAATAACAATTGCATCCAATCTATCAGGACTAGATTTTAATCGAATTGAAACAATAGGATAATATGTTCCTGCTGTTGTAAGTGTTTTTGGTGCTGTGATTAGTGTTCCAATTGCTTGTTGTAATCCACGAAGCTCATAACCACCTTCACTAATAACAGTAGAACAAACTTGTTTCAAATTACTACTACTTGTAGTAACACCAGTATTTGCAATCTCATATCTCAAAGGTAGAGATGCAGTAGTGATATAAGTTGAAGTAATAAGATTTGCGTGATGGAATGAATGACAATGAATAAACTGTCCGTCAATTACAAAACCAACTCTAACTGTTCCCAGTCCTAACCACTCAATATCAGTAAAAATAATTTGTGCTTTGGAAATATCTAATGTAACTCCTGATGGATTGAGTGCTCCTGCACCAACCGTATCAATATTCCAACTGGATTGTGGAACTCTGGTTTCTATTACACTACCAGTCACAGAGGTTCTTTCTACAACATTTAGAGTAGTTCCATCCAACTCCAAGTAAATACCATTGGCACTTCCACCATATCCAACTCTTTGTCTTAAATTAGTTTTTGCTGGGTTCATTGCAAAAGTATTCAAAATCAACAAAGATTTACCTGGTTGATATGCAAATACCTTTGTGGTTTCTCTTATAACTTCTTCACCACTTACAGTTCCAACATCAAGATCCATCAATCCTTCATTTATATTGAAGCTAACAGTTGCTCCTACACCAGTTAGTCCTGTTGACCATAGATTATTATCTCTAAATCTATGAGAACTATCAAAGAGTGTAAGTGGATTTGATACCCGCAATCTACCAAAAGCATCCCCAGTCATTGCTGGTAATGTTACTGGTAGTGGATTGGCAGAAGATAATGATACTGGTAGTGGATTAGAAGAACTTACAGCAGATGTACCTATACCAGTATTAACTACTACATCTGCGGGTTGTGGAAGAGGATTATAAGACATTAGATTAAGTACCAGTTATTGCCGTTGTAAAAATAAGTAAAACTTTGATGATTGATGTCCATAACTACTGAACTATCATTTTCAACACTCTTTCCAATCCCTGCTTGGACGGTGATATTATATGTAGAAACTTTATTTCCCTCATCCTTTACAGTAATCTTTTTTCCATCACTTGGAATTATAGGAAGAACAATTGTTACAGGAACATCAGCACTTACACCAATATAATCATCATCATTAGTTGCCTGATAGTATGTAGTTATACCAGTAATGGGTACAATACCCATACTTGTAATACCAACACTATCTCCTACCCACTTATTGAGTGTCGCATCATACTTAAGATAGTAATCATTTGTCTTTGCAGTAGCTCTATCTACATCATCCAAGAACTCAAGACGAACTTCACCACCTCCACCTATTGTAGAAAGTTGTTGTTGAATTCTGTTTAAGAATAACTTATAATGATTTTGTAAATCATCAAGTGTTGCAAATTTTTGATTAAGTGGAGTTAATGGATCTGAATTTTTTTCATTCGGTAGAATATTTAAAAGTCCTTCAGGAATTACATTTTCATTTACTACCACATTTTCTACTTGATTCTCAATATTTTTATTTACTACCTTATTTTCTACTTGCTTCTCAATATTTTCATTAGGTTTGATTTTCTCAAGAAAAAGTTCATTAAAGGAGTCTCCAATTAGAGAATCCATTTCTTCCTTATTTTTCTTTTTTTCTTCTACAATTAAATTAAAAAAATCTGATAAATTATGCATTAATTATTACTCTCCCCCCCTGATGTTGCCCTATTAATATAGAAATATTTATACAAAAAAACCACCCCAGTCAATGAGAAGTTATACCTACTTTTTGTTTTCGATAGAGTTGAGGCCAGGTATCCCGAATAATCTCTGCCAACTTATCAGGTGTGGATGAACTAATCACAGACCCTTAACAGAGTTCCAGTCTTGCTGAAACTGTTCCAAACCTTGATCCGTTAGAACATGATTATACATTCCCCAGAATACTTTTGGAGGAATCGTACAGATTTCTGCACCAGCATCAAAACATCTTCCTACTTGATGAACATCACGAACTGATGCGGCAAGAATTTTAGCGGTACTAAAGTGACGATCATAAACTCCGGCAATAGCCTGGACAAGTGCAACTCCAGAGACAGAGTTATCATTCAGTCTTCCTACAAAAGGAGAAACATATGCGGCACCTGCACGACGAGCAAGAATTGCCTGTGCCACGGAGAAGATAAGAGTTACATTAACCTTCTTCCCAACGGTAGCAAGTGCAGTACATGCCTTCAGTCCTTCTACAGTACAAGGAACTTTGATTGTAACATTCCAGAGTCCTTCAAATTCACTTGCCTGGTCAATCATTTCTTCGGCAGTATCAGCAACAACTTCTGCCGATACAGATTCAAATTGATTACTCATAGAAGAAATCTCTTTGATAACTTCTACAGGATCACGACCACTTCTCTTAATCAGAGTCGGATTGGTTGTGATACCCTCAATCATTCCTGTTGTATTTGCCTTACTGATTTCATCGATATCAGCAGTATCTAAAAAAATCTTCATCAGTTTACATGCAAATTGGGTTCATTCATTAAAAAAGGACTCATCAGAGTCCTTATTACATTATTATTTAGATGAGACCATATACACTATTCTCTAAGAACCTCCCGACATATACGTTTGCATGATGACTGATTATCATCACACTCAATTAGACAATTGTAATAGTCATTAATTAGATCTGATTCCTCCATACCTGTGCTTAGAGTTTTACTGAAACTTTTAAGACTTTCTTTCCATCCTGCTAATTGATTATAAGATATAAGATTGTGCAAAATAACCTCCACGAATAAATTTGCTCATAATAAAAATCGACTTAGTTACACTTTTCTCAACTCCCCAATTCTACCATTATTTAGAGCATTTGTGTGTAAATCAATACAATTCAGAAACAAAAATTTATGCCTACGAGTTTATACTTACACATAAAAAAAGAGACCCGTGAAGGTCTCTTTCTTGTTATTCAGTTTTTCTAACTAACTCAACCAACGGTTGGTGCGGTAAGTGCAACTTCTGTAGTTTTAGCAGTAGCTAAATCCAATGGAAAATTGTGGGCATTCCTTTCATGGGACACCTCTAAACCCAGACCAGCACGGTTGAGAATGTCTGCCCAAGAGTTGATTACACGACCTTGATGGTCAAGAATACTCTGGTTAAAATTCCATCCATTCAAGTTGAATGCCATCGTGGAAACGCCAAGAGCAGTGAACCAGATACCAACCACAGGCCAAGCAGCAAGGAAGAAGTGAAGACTTCTGCTGTTGTTGAAGGATGCGTATTGGAAAATCAAACGACCGAAGTAGCCATGTGCTGCGACGATGTTGTATGTCTCTTCTTCTTGACCGAACTTATAACCATAGTTCTGTGATTCATTTTCAGTTGTCTCACGGACAAGTGAAGATGTAACCAAAGAACCATGCATCGCTGAGAACAGTGAACCACCGAAGACACCAGCGACACCCAACATATGAAACGGGTGCATAAGGATATTGTGTTCTGCTTGGAATACAAGCATGTAGTTAAAAGTACCAGAAATACCAAGAGGCATAGCATCGGAGAAAGAACCTTGACCGAAAGGATAGACTAGGAATACTGCACTCGCAGCAGCGACTGGTGCAGAGTATGCAACACAGATCCATGGACGCATACCTAGACGGTAAGAAAGTTCCCATTCACGACCCATGTAGGCATAGATGCCGATCAGGAAGTGGAACACAACCAGTTGGAAAGGACCGCCATTGTAAAGCCACTCATCAAGTGAGGCAGCTTCCCAGATGGGGTAGAAGTGAAGACCGATTGCGTTTGAAGAAGGAACAACTGCTCCTGAAATAATGTTATTTCCGTAGAGGAGCGATCCAGCAACTGGTTCACGTATGCCATCGATGTCTACTGGGGGTGCTGCGATAAATGCGATAATAAAACAGGTGGTTGCTGCTAACAGTGTTGGAATCATCAATACACCGAACCAACCGACATAAAGACGATTGTTTGTTGAAGTTACCCACTCACAGAAATCATTCCATGGTGAGGTTGATTGTTGCCTTGAAAGAGTTGTAGCCATTGTTTTGAACAAAAAAGTAAGACCATCAGGGAATGGTGGAGTTACTATTTCCCAGACACCCTAAGTCTGAGATATGAAAGACGTGTTTAGACACCCTATAGGTCTTGGTTTGAGGGGTGTTACGAATCGTTAAGGAATGTGTTGGTTCCTTAACTTACCGATGTATTTAGTATACTACGGTTTACCTTCCCCGTCAACCCCGTATTGGGAGTGTTTTGAGGTGGTGTCCCGAAGACCCATCTATCATACAGGTCTTTGAAAATTCCGTCAAGCCCTAATATCGATACTCTTGAATCCGATCCAGTACTCGATTTAGATACTTGTGTGCCAGGTCTTTTTCTTTCTGCCAAACTGTCTTTGATTCTTCATCAACTTCATTCTTAAGTTTAAGAACATGGCACACCAGTTCATCCTTATTCAATTGATTCTTTGGCATATAATAAAAAAGACTCTACTCAGTATATAGAGTAAAGTCTTTTTTGTCTATTATTGAATTGGGTTTTGTGCTGGTATCAACATACCACCATCAAAATGGTCATCGTCATCAATATCTTCATTAAATATGGAGTTAATTATAAAAGCACCCAACATTAAGGTTGCTAATAACATCATTTTACCATACTCCAGGAATCAGTTGACCTGTTGCTGCATATGATCCCATAGCGGCAATGACACCAATCATTGCTGCCCATCCATTAATACGTTCTGCTCTTTCGTTCATTGTTCTTGCTCTTGTGTTTTGTTGTAAATAATGACTCTACCATTTTCATGAGTGAATACTAATTCATCATCATGTGCCCAGCAGAGTTCTTCGTATAGGGCATTTAATCTCTCCATATCATCATAGAGTTGATTTGGATTAAACATTCGTTACTGGTTCATATGGATGTTGAGGTTTATGATCTCTATCCATAGGTTCAGAAGACTCAAATGGTGTGCGAGAAAGATTTTTAATCACAATAAAAGCATCTTTATTGTACTTGCGAGTACCATATTGTGTAGCCCATTTTTTATTGTAATTCTCACCTTGATGAATACCAGAGACAACAGTACCTCCAACTTCAACTACAACATTATCAGTTTCTTCCCAACCCAATTTTTCAATCGTTTCATAAATGCCTTTCAGCATTTCAACATTATATGATTCGGGTTCAAGTACCCTTTCATCTGGTTCAAGACTTCCGTGCATCAGTAGAGGTTCTCTTCTTGTTCAGTTTCAATTATAACATCAGAAGTTGGATATGCAACACAAGTAAGCACAAATCCTTCTTCCATTTGATCATCATCCAAGAATGATTGATCAGTTTGATCTACTGTACCCGATACAATCTTACCTGCACAAGATGAACAGGCTCCTGCACGGCAAGAGTAGTTCATATCAATACCACCTTCCTCGGCAGCATCAAGAAGATATTGATCATCCTGACAGGTGATAGTTGTTTCGGCACCATCAGGAGTACGGAAGGTAACGTTAAAGTCCATTAGTAAGTTTCAGATAATTGTTCTACGGAATATGCCAGCAATACAAAGAAGGCAATGCTAGTCATTGTAAACAAGATTTGATACATTGTCAAGTGCTCAGAAACCGAAAAGTCCGAAAAAGAAAACACTACCAGTCGTAGCATAAGAAATCAGTGCTGCGGCAAATCCAATCATTGCCGTGCGACCATTGAGTTTCTCTGCTTTCTCTGCATATGTCTCATAACCATATCGTTCTGCATCGATTTGAGAAACATACATTCTGGGTTCTTTAGCAAATAGATTTTGCTGCCCACGATCATTGGTTGTTACAGTCATTTACTTTTTGTAATGAATCTTTACATATTATATAGCAAAAATAAAGAGGAGTCAAGCCCCTCTCTGTATTATTCGTCACTTTTTTGTTCTGGTGGCAACCGATTAAAGTATGGGTCGTAGTCAAATATAGAGTTCCAATCTTCTATTTGATTTGCCTGTGTCTTCCAAAAATTCCAAAGACCTTCATAACTTGACTTATGAAAAACATCGATATGTTCTTTATGAATCGAAGAACCGAGTTCAAGTTTATATAAAAACAAAGGAATAGCAAAAGTATTTCCAGAATTATAAATCAAATCATCGGCAACTGCTCTTGGTTTGACTCCATTATCAATCTTATACTTATCTCCTCTCACATGAAGGTCAATTAGTTTTTGTGCATGACGACGTGTAATCAAATAACATGCAGTTGAGAAATCATTCACAAATCTCTTATGTATTCTCAAATGAACTGATGCAGGATTAATGACAGCAAGTTGGACTACATCATAATCATAAGGAATTTTTGCATAAAAATTTTTCCATTCAAAAGGCCAATAAGATGCAGTACAGATATCACAATCATCTTCCATCATTAAGGCACATGGAGCATCTGTCTTGAGAAACTCCACCATTGCTTTTAAATGAGACGTGGTGCATCCAACCTCACCAGAGGACATATTATCTGGATATCTTCCTTTAAGAATATCTCCAAGGTCTCTACCATCTCTACCGTCGTATGCAGAGATACGAGTATAATTCTCAATCTCCCAATACTTAAATTGCTCTTCCATATATTCTTTTCTTTCTGGTTGCTCATCCAGATTTAGATAATATATGGGAGGAAGTCTTTTAAGTTTATAGAGTGCTTTGTTTCTATCCATTAGATAACCTTCCAATTTTCACAATATAAATCCTTTGTATCTTTGTCAGCATAATCAGAACCAAACCACATACTTGGAGCAATTACTTTTTTGTTTGGATTTTGAATTAACCATGAACCCCACCAACTCATAGAACTATTAGCAATAATAGCATGATCACACAAAGACATCAAGCACATATCAAGATAAGGAACTAGTGCTCCATCAGAGTGTGTATCTTCTGGTTCAGAAAACATGAATCGATCATTCTGAAAGAATTCCTGTTCCTTACACCACTCAATAGAATCTGAAAACACAACTACAGGAAGACTTTCATTAAACTCCGCAAGTGCCTTCTCATAATACTCAAGAGGTTGCACAGGATGAGTGCTTTCAAGATTTGTATATGCCCATTTAAATCCTCTCTTATCAGCAAGACCAGGATCACCACGACGAACATGGAGGGAGATAACTTCTTCTCCCATCTGACTACGAAATTCTTTACAAGGATCTAACCAATTACTTTTAAAAGTAAAATCTTTACGAACTTCATCTTCAATATGTTTGAAATATTTTTCCGTCTGAAAAAATCCATAAACACTTACTTTGTCAGGACACTTATCAAATATATCCTCATCAAAATGAAAATGCTTTTCCTGAATTACATTTTCAGTTTCAATCCACCCAATATTTTTATTGTCTATAAGTTCAAATGCTTCTAGTAATCCATAATTATCAATTTGAACTTGTGAGTTCTCTGGAGGAATTGTATATTCAAATTCTCGATTTGCGGCAATACCTTTGAGTGCCGCATACTGAAACATTTGATTGCCGAATCTTCCAATCGTTCCAATATGATTAAATCCAATCACCTTTCATATCCTCAAAAACTTTTGCAATCCCTCTATCTATAGTGGTTTTAGGTATCCACCAACCAGTAATGTAAGTATCTGCTTCGTTTCTTTTATCCATCTGAACACTATCTTTTGCAAGACCAGGTTTAATATTTACTGTCTTACCAATCAAATTAAATTGTCCCTGAATAATTGAGGCAATATCTTTAATAGAAGTAGAACTGAAGGAAGTGATATGAAGAGGATCTTCTGATTTAAAGTCCGTGAAGTTTTCCATCACAGTCTCTAGTGCCTCACAACAGTCCTCAGCATAGAGGAACTGACGTTCTTCTGTGCCATCAGTCATCATTTCAAATTCTCCTTCTTCAAACCCCTTACGGATGAAGTCAGTGATCACATGAGCCTTCTCCATATCTTTTTCAATACCATACACATTCCAGAACTTTACTGTGAGTCCTTTCAATGCTGTAGTATGAAGTTCACCAACTCTCTTCATTACACCATAAGGAGAGTAACTCATATTACTCATCTGCGAAGAAGCAAATATAAATCTCTTCCGATACTTCTCAAGTAAGGCAAAAGTATTTGCCATCATACGAGTATTGTTGTTGATGAACTGAAAAGTATGCTGATACTTCTTCAGATAATGAGATCCACCAACATCGAAAGCAAGAAAGAATACAAAGTCAGCATTCTTTATAATACTTTCAACATAAGTGTTTGGTGTTACACGAAGATCATTCTGTGGACCTTCAACTATATCAACACCAATAACATCATGTCCTTTCTCTTTTAAGTACTCCTCCAAATAAGCACCGATCTGTCCGGCAGATCCTAAAATAGCAATGTTCATTTTTTTATACTTGATATTTTGAATTGTCTTTTGATAGATGAACTATTTTTGGATTAAAATTGCACTGAGAAGAAAAATCTTCTGGATATGCATATGATGAAGGTAAGGTATTTACATTACTCTTATTTTCAATAAAAAATTTATTTAAATGACTTTCATCATGCCATACTGCAATTATATCATCTTTTAGATCATCATCAATTCTTGTTTTCATTTCATCAATCAATTTAAAAACATCAGGAACTTTTCCACCCCATAAACACCCCTGCCAATATGTAGAGGTATCATCTTCATCAGAAACAGAAGATCTAGATTTTGAATTAGTTTCAAAAGACCCAGGAAAACTTTGATGTCCTGGCATTTTTAAATAATGACATGGATGATGAACTCCAAAGAAAGATTTATCATCATCAAAAAATTCTTCTTCACTTATTTCATCAACAACTAACCCATCAGCATCGATAAAGACAAACCAATCGTTTTTTAAAATCTCTTCTCTTGCCTTATCAATAATTTCAAATCTCTTTAAAGTAATAAAAGGCCAAGATAAATGTTCCTGATAATAAGGAATGATATTATCAGGCAGTCCATCTAGTTCACCATCAGTAAAGGCCATAAAAGTTTTTGTGGCATTTGGAAGAAAATATTTTTCTATATTTTCATAATATTTTGGTAGAAAATTAAGATACTTGCCAGTTCCAATAAAGCATACAGCAACTTTAGTTTTTTTATTTTTAATAACTTTTTCGATATTAGGCATATAATAATTTTGAATTACGTTTGTCCAGTCAAATTGTTTTGAATATTCTAAAATTTCATTTCTATTTTTCACAGAGTATTCTCTGTTCTCAATGATTGCTTTCTCAATATACTCTAAATCATTTACCTTATCTTCAGGAATTACAGTAATAAATTCTTTGCTTATATCAAGATTTGCAGTGGCCCATTCACTAACAACAACTCCAAGACCTGCAGCAAAGGCTTCCATAATAACTAAAGAATGTGCCTCACCATCAGATAGAAGTACAAGATTGCCATAGTCAGTTAGATTATCATAAAGATATTCTTTTTCCCACTCTCCAAGATAGTTTTTAGATTGGTCAAATCTATGATCTACAATATTACCTGCATACCATAAACTATCAATTGATTGAAAGAAGCATTGCCTTTTTCTATAATCAACCTTTGCAAGAAAGATTGATCTGTCGGAAAATTTTGGAGTATTAGTTACCCTAAAGTTTTCTGACATAACCCCATTCGGATTTAGGTATAATTTATCTGAAGGTATTTTACAATCATTCTCATAGACTTTGTTGATGCCATCAGACAATCCAAAGACTGTAGGTTTAACTTGAGTAAAAACATCAAAAACTCTTTCCTTATAAGGACCCATTAACTCAGGTCTTTCAATATAAGCAAAGTGAGTTGTTATGGCACAAGGATATCTGATATAAGGATACAGAGGAACCCAATCATCATAGTTAATATGAACAAAATCTGGTTTGAACTCCTCAATCATGTTCAAAATTTTCATTGGTTCCCCAATGTTTATTATTTGAACTGTATGTCCCAACTTTTCCAAAGATAATTTATAATCCCAAATAAGAGATTCTACAGCACCCCAACCTCTAGGAGGAATGGGAGTGTTTGGGCCAATAATTGATATTCTCATTTCATAATTTCAATAATATCTTTTTCATATTGATTGACAATATTTTCCCAAGAGAAATTACTTACACCATATTCCCTAATTTCTTTACGCATAGTAATAGAAATCTTTCTATTCTCTTCAATTGCATTCTCAACATATTCAAGGTCATTTAATTTATCATCCGGAATGATTGTAATAAATGGAAGAGAAGTATCGAGATCATATGCACAATATCTGGAGCACACAATACCAAGACCAGAAACAAGTGCCTCTTTAATGACTAAGGGTGTTCCATTTTCTCCATCAGATAGAAGCATTAAATTTGCATACTTAGTTACATTATCATGCTTTTCTTCAGTTGTCCATTCTCCAATATAACTTTTATGAAGTTTATCAAAAGTTGTAGTTGAAGAATACCTACCAACAAAATCTATACTTTCAATTGGTTGATAAATCCACTGACGTTTTCTAATTTCAATTTTTGCCATGTACAAAGTTTTGTTTGGCTTCTCACATTCAAGATCAAATTTGAAATTTTTGTGTTGAGCACCAAGACCTAAACGAATAAGTTTGGATTCATCTGCTCCACCATTTTTATATGTCAACAAATCTTTATCAGAAAGACAAAAATTATAATGATCTTTCTGACTTACAAACCATTCATAGATAGGAGCATATCCATCTCTAGGATAAAAATTAGGTTGATCAACATATGGATATGCACTACTAATGGCAGTTACTGATTTGGGAGAAACTTTTTTAATAGCATCCATTATCGGATAGAACACATCATAGAAAACATGAATAAAATCAAAATCGTTTTCTTGAACTGTTTTTACAATTTCATCCAAATCAGGATCATTAATGATCATTCCTTCATGACCTTTTTCTCCAAGTTCACATGCAATCTCCCATATTAAAGATTCTACAGCACCCCATCCATCAGGAGGAATGGGTATAATACCTGGTCCAATAAATCCAATTTTCATTAGTACAATTCCTTATAAGCATGAACAAGAGTGAAATCACTTTCACGAAAGTTTGGAGTTTTCCATACTTCAGTGAGATTGGTATTAATAGAATAATGTTTACCAATTACAAAATATGCAATTTGCATATAAAGATCCAACCAACCAAATCTGTGATCCATATTTTCAAGAATATTATCAAAATCAAAATCAATAAAATCATAAATTTTATGATAATTATTGAGGAAGGTTTCTATATTATAGATGCTACCTCCACCAGCACCATACCAATCTACATTTGGATTTGCTCCATATTTGTCAGAAATAAATTCTAACATTTTTGGTGAAATTTTATTTTCAGGAACTTCAAATCCAGCACATTCCCAAATAGGATTAATTTTTACTTCACCTTGTGTAAGAACATCATCTTCCATCATGATCATATGTGTTCCACCATTATCCATTACATGTCTAGCAGCTTCTCTAAACATATGAATCCAATGCAGACTTTCATCTTTTGTGAATCCATAAATTCCTGAGGGATCACCAGCATTTCTTCGACCAATTCTCATGTATGAATGAACATAATTTACATTATATTTTTCACAGAGATCAGAGTAGTCTACTCCACCATCGCAACAGATAGTATATGGAGCATCTGGATGATATTTTCTAAACTCTTGTAATATAAACTCAGTTGCTTTTTTGTTTTCATATACTGTATGAAAACATCCAAATTTTACAGTCATACTTCTTTTAAATATTTTAAATAATGTGGGTGGATATCATCTCGATATAACCAGAACCAATATGGCTCACCTGGAGGAGTAGGTTGAATGTCAGGAACAAGATTCTTAAAATCATAACTGAATGGTGGATCGTAAAAACTATAAACAGATGGATTTTTCATACCAATCCATTTCTCAAAATTCATCCTTTCAATTGGACCAAAGTCTTCTGCTGTTCTCTGAAATGCTTGTTTAGTTGGATGCTGAAGAGTTGATATATAATCTGCTCTTGCCCACCAAAAATTACCACTCATGTGTGGCCATGGATCCAAGCAATAGTTAACTCCTGAAACTTGACAGGCATTTAACTTATGTAAGTTTACATTCCATTTATCGATACAACCCCATTCCATGAGGTGTCTCCAACTATTTATTGCTCGAAATCTACGATCAGAATATACATCTCTTGCTCCAGAAAGATGACTCATACCCTTTGTATGAAAGTACATCACTTTATCAACTTTCTGATTTACACAATCTTCATAAAGATATTTAAGAGTAAATCCTTCATATTGATCATCACTATCTTTACACTCTAAAATTTCAATCCAATCGTAAAGAGAAACAAATTCTTTAATTCTCGATGCTTGTTTTCCATTAATAGCACATTTTATATTTGCTATTTCAGACAAACCCGAACGATACAATCTTTTAATTTGTTCATCAACCATTAACTTCCACATGTCGGTGTCTGGAGGAGACCAAATATGGTAGTAAACATTGACACTCATAAATTTACCAATACTTTATAATTTATACTACCACTGTTTAAATTATTTGTCAAATAATTTGAATGTATGGGAGAGGAAAAATAAAATTACCTCCAGATTTCATGAAATCTTTTTCTCTTTGGATTATACCATTTTTAAAGTGCCACGGTAACACAATCATATAATCTGGATTGGATGCTTTAACTTCCTCCTCAGAGATGATAGGTATATCAGTTCCCGGAGTTACACAACCAAACTTATCACTATTAACTTCACCAACAGCAGTAATATCATCAGAAGTAAATCCACACCACTGAAGAAGAACATTACCTTTAGTTGAGGCACCGTATCCATAAATGGTTTTACCATCAGCACGAAGAGACCTAACAAGATTTACAATCGAATCACGATGATCATATGCTCTCTGAGCAAAGTCATAATAAGGTTTAATTGTATGAAGACCCATTTTATACTCTTCATCAATCAACCAATTAATTACTGCATCATTTACTTTAATTGAAGTATTAGTATCTTTACATGCAGTTACAGCAAAACTACCACCATTAATGTCATTAAGAGTGACATCAACAATTTTCATCCCTGCCCGTTCAAGAATATTTTGAACAGAAAGCATTGAGTAATATTCAATATGTTCATGACATGCTGTATCATAAGAACTAGATCTAAGAGTTGATGGCAAATACGCTTGTTCAAAATGCCACATTCCATCATCAGTAAGAATAGAACGAATGTCTTTTACAAATGTGACAGGATCATCAAGATCATAAAAACATGCAATAGACATTACGAGTTTTGCATTCTTATCTTTTTCAACAGAACGATAAGATTCCTTCGAGAAAAAATCTGCAATATAGGGAATTTCTTCAGGATAATATTGAGAAAACTTTTTTATAGTAGGATCAATACCAATTCTTTTTGTGTAGTTGGGAAATGATTTAAGAGTTGTGCAATCATTTGATCCAATATCAACAACAACATCTCCAGGTTCAAGATTAGAAAGTTCAATAAGATAATTTGCCTTACTAGTAAGGTGTTGAACCATTGAATTATTCAATCCAGAACGATACCCATAGTTATCCCCATACATTTCCGTAGGTTCAAAAGTATGCTTTAATTGTACAAGATTACTAGATGGACTCCAAACCAATTCCAAAGGTCCACTATCAATTTCTTCATTTGGCCTTGGAAAGACACCTGTTAGTTTTTGACTTCCAAGATTTAAAAAAGATACTAAATCATTTTTTTTACTTACCCTACAGGATTCAATTTCAACATACCTAGACATTACTCAACCTCCTCAACAATACTTAAAATTCCTTTGCATCTGTTCATATACGTATGATCTCTTTTAACAATCTCCATTAAATGAGAAATTAATTCTATGTTATTTTGATTTTCCATACCCAAATCAAAAATTTCTTGTGCATTTTCAGAAGTTAAAAGATCTTTATCAATAAAATCTTTTGCATAATGACAATCAGAAACTACAAGACAACCGTAACTAATTGCTTTCATAATTCTATCAGCAACATAACGTTGAACTTTTTGTTCTGCAGGTCTAAAATCTGGGACAAACATTGAGTCTTGAAGAATTTTAACATGTTCTTCATCCGTTACTGGATTAATATTTGGATTGTAATGATTAAAAGGAATTTGTTTCTCTTTTACAATCTCAATAAATTGCTGATGAATTGGTTCACAATTAGGTCTGGGATCATGAATAGTACCCACAAAATTGTACTCATTATTCCTATTTTTCTTTGCCCAATTCAAATCAATTTCTTCCGGAAGTAAGTTAGTTGCATAATGAAAGTGAACTACATTGTATGGTTCGGGTGTTTGTGTATCAAATATAACTCCCTTTTCAATTTCAACATATCTATCATTATCCAAAATAGGATGTTTAAATTCTGCTACACGATAATTAATTAAGCACTTAACTTTATCCAGATACTTATTAACATTAGTAAATTTATCATAAGCAAAATAAATTCCACTATCTATAATAGGAACATTCCAATCAAGAGGACCTTGATTATCAATAAAAAAGATACAGTTACTATAATCAAATTCTGAAGCAGAGGGAAAAGATTGATCACTAAACCAATATGTTTCACATCCCAATTTTTCAAAAGCTTTTTTCATACCAGCATAAATGTATGAAAATGTTTGATATGGTTTATTTTCTACCCAAAAAATAATTTTTCTTTTCATTTAGATGCCTCCATATCACTATCACACATTTCTTTTACAAGATCTGCAAAAGAATACTTGGGTTTCCATCCAATTTCGTTTTTAACGAAAGTTGGATCACCGACTAAAGAATCAACTTCGGTAGGACGATAATAATCTGGATTGACTCTTACAAGAACTTCACCAGTTTCTTTGATAGTTGCCACTTCATCTATTCCAGTTCCACTCCATTCAATATCAAATCCAATATGTTCACATGCAATACTTACAAACTCACGCACTGAATGCTGTTCCCCTGTAGATACAACATAATCATTAGGATGCTCTTGTTGCAGCATTAACCACATTGCCTCAACATAATCTTTAGCATGACCCCAGTCTCTTTTAGCATCTAAATTTCCCAACTCTAAAGGAGCAGATCTCTTACCATTTTTAATTTCCGAAAGAACCTTCGTAGTTTTGCGTGTTACAAAATTTTCTCCACGTCTTGGACTTTCATGATTAAAAAGAATTCCACTACACCCAAAGAGACCATATGCTTCTCTATAATTTTTAAGAATCCAATGTGCATATAATTTTGCTACTCCATATGGAGAACGTGGATGAAATTTAGTGCTTTCTCTTTGAGGAATAGACTGAACTTTACCATACATCTCAGACGTACTTGCCTGATAAAATTTTGTGGTATTAATCATTCCAAGAATTCTCAATGCCTCCAAAAGTCTGGTAACTCCTAATGCATCTACATCTGAAGTATAGAGAGAACTGGAAAATGAAACTTTAACATGACTCTGTGCTGCCAGATTATAAATTTCATCAGGTCTAGTTTCCTGAATAATTGATGTAAGATTAGAAAAATCTGTCATATCCCCATAATGAAGAGTAATGTAAGGATTATTCAAAAGATAATTAATACGATCTGTACCATCAGATGTAGAGTTTCTTCTAATAATACCATGAATACGGTATCCTTTACCCAACAAAAATTCAGTAAGATAAGAACCGTCTTGTCCTGTAATTCCGGTGATAAGTGCTGTTTTCATATCAATTTAATAGTGTACTTGAAAGTCAATAGGTTTTACTTTAATATTGTTATTTGAAATATGATGTTTTAATAAAAGTTCATTACACCAATAACCATCAACTTCATTTGATTGTTTAATTAATTGTCCGATTTGATTGTAAACTCCACAAAATGTATTAATAGCATTAGAAGATCCCATAGCAAACCAATCACTAATCATACCATCAGGTTGATATAAATCTTGATACATGAGGTCATCATCATTTATCACGATGTTCTCTAATTGTAGCACAACATGGGGAGAATAATCAATACGGTTACGAATAACAAGATCATATTCTATACTATTCTCAACAGAATACTGCTCCTTCAAAAGATTTGACATCATAATACTATAAAACATACTATTGGTAGTATCACAAATATATTTTTTTGCAACTTCCAAACCAGAAGGAACTTCTAAAGCCCAAGTATGTGCATGAGTAAAAACTTTATCAGGAAATTCATATTTTCTTGTCCACTTTTTTGGTTTCTCAACCATTATTCTTTTAGGACTATAATATTGAATTAATTTATTGATAGCATTTGGATCTAATCTATGGCTTTCTCTACCGGGTATTATAGAATTAGTACTAAGATTTTCTTCATCAAACCAGGTATGAATAAAAACATCAACATCACTATTGTGCTGAAGAATTGATTGACTTAATTTAGAAAATCCAACATCAACAACTCTTGGTTGTCCAGATAAACATAATGCAATTTTCATATATCTTTCCCATTAACAAAAACTATATCACTCATAGGTTGTCTATTAGTAGGATCTTCCTCATAATTCATAAAATTAAATACTTCAAAATTTTTAGATTCAAAATAATCTATACATTCTTTTCTGTTAGACTCACCTTCAAATCTAGAAATAAAATTAGGACATTCGATACATATAAATTTTGTTCTATTTAAAGTATCATCAGATAAAGATTTTATAATATCTAAGTCCTTACCCTCAGTATCAATTTTTATAAAATGAACTATTCCTTCTGGAAGTTCTTCTTCAATAATAGAATTTAAATTTAAAACATCAACTTCGACAACTTCTTTAATTTTTGTTATCTTATTAATAATTGTTTGAGAATAATAAAATTTATCTTTATCATTCAAATTTGAGGAAAAATTCTCTGGTTGCAATTTACAAAGAGAACTAGTTTGATCATCAGAATTTACAAAGAATTTTTTCTTTGTAGGAGAATCTACATTGTCAACACATATCTGAAAAAATTTATCATAATGATCTTTAACATTATGATCAAAAGGATCAATTCCTATAGCATAAACATCATTTAAATTAAAAATTTTTTCTAACTCAACTAAAAATGATGCTCTTGCGGATCCTACATCAACAACATTAATATTGGCATAATTATTCTTAAGTTCTACAAAAGCAGAATCATTTACACAAGTCATTTAATTTTACCCACATAATCACTACAAATACCAAAACAATTGTAATGCTTCATAACTATATATCCACAATTAATAAACTCAAATAAATTTAACTCAGGCATCACTATAATAGATTTGGAATTATATTTTTCTCCTGGATAAGACCAAATATATTTTTTACTAGTCATAGTGTATGAATCTTTATCATGCCAAAAATAATTATAACCATCAAGATTAGAAGAAAATTGATAGAGTGCCTCAATATTTTTACAATGAATCCACAATTTTTCTTTATGTTTATGTAACCAAGACCAATTAACTAGATATTTTGAATAGTCATGCCCAAGAAAAAATTTTTCAGTGTCATCATCAAATCTAATATCAATTTCAACATCATAACCTTGTAGGATTATATTGTCAATATGTTCAGGATTATTTTCATTTAATAAATTCGGACCATCAATGTTACCACGATGTGCTATCAGTTTCATCCCCTATAGTACTCCAAGAAATAATAAACATAAATTATACCTCAATTAACTGAATATTTATCTGAAGGAATGGATGGCCATCTCACAACAATCAGGTCAGAATCTTCAAGAAATTCCACATTGGAAACTTCATTGGGTTCATAAATCCACATGTCTCCAGCACTCATAAGTTTACCATTTACTTTAAGTTCTCCAGATACAATATAATTTAACTCAGTTGTAACCTTGTGAGTATGTGGAAATGTTTCACATCCTTTTTTATGGTTATGATGTCCTACTTCGAAGAATGGATTTTTAAATAAAGATGGATTAAAATCACCAACAAACCATCCTCCCCTATAATCTTTAATATTAGATTCAATCATTTTTCTAACTCCTGAATACGAATCTGATGACGACCACCGTCAAAAGTATTGTTTGAACAAATCTCTAGATATTTGTCTAAAGTATTGTAATCAATATCTCTTGAGGGAATAGCAAAAAAGTTAGCACAATTATGTCTGATTGACATCTCCATTGCAAACTCATTATAAATCAAAGCAGATCTAATACCTTTATACTTGTTCGCACAAATATTGATACCTTGCCCTGTACGACAGAATCCAAATCCATAGTCACAATCCCTCTCTCCAATTGACTTAACTGCCTGAGCAATATAATCACGATAATCACAATCCTTATTCAGAATAGTTCCAAAGTCAATGTATTCAAGACTGTGCTTATTTAAAATCTGTTTAAAAATTTCTTTTGCTTCAAATCCAGAATGATCAGAACAAATGGCAATGGGTTTATCACCAATGCGACGAATAACATTGTTTTTATAAAAATGAAACTCATCAGGAGTTCCAAAAATATGCATCTTATCTACAGATTGAGTAAGAATTTTCTTACCATCATCAATCAAAAGATTATACAGTGGTGAAATATAAAATTCATTTTTTGTTCTAAGATCACGATCAATCATATCTCGTGCATATTTACAAAAATCAGAACCTTTCTTGAATCCGTATATACCAACACAGGCATTACTACTAATTGCTTTCTTTTCAGCAGTTTTCTTTACATACCCATCATCACCCACATCAGCATAACTATAGTTTATAGAGTTTGATTTGAATGTCAAAAGCATTCCATCAGCATCTATCTCATTCATAATATGAGGATTGAAGACCGGTCTAAACTCAATGTCTAAAGTATGAATAATGAGAGGAGCATCGTTATCAATATATTCTTCGGCATAAAGACAACTACAAACAGAACCATCTGTAAGTTTATCTAAAACAACAATTTCAATATCATCACCAAACTTCTTTCTCAAAAGTTCGTCTATGTGAAAATTATAAATTGTTTCATCACGAACTACAAAAATAAGATTGCATCCTTCATAGTCTAAACAATCTAGAGAGATGTCAATCAAATGTTTGTCTTTGATATTGATCAGTTGTTTGGGAACTTTAAATCCCTCTTTAATAAAACGGCTCCCAAGTCCTGCCATAGGGATAAGAATATTTGGTTTCATATAGAATTTTTAATAATTTCAGTAGTCTTTAAATGTGCAAATTCAATCCAATTATGAATATCTCCCTCACCTTTTAATAATTTATATAAAAAACAGGAAGCAAATATATCACCTGCTCCCAAAACATTTACATCTTTCAGTATCAGATCTTCAGGTAGTTTGTAAAAAAACTCTTTTTCTCCATTAGAAACAATACTACCAGATGCACTATGAAGAATTACCCAACCTTTTGTTTCGGATGTGTAGTCTGATAAATCACTATCAATATCTTCATCAGATATAAAAAGATAATCAATATACTTAAGTAAATTTTTATTTACAGATTTACCAGGACATATATCTGCTGTAATAATTCCATCAAGAGTGGGAATAAAATCATACAGTTTCATCTCATTCAAATAGATAAGATGATGAATTGTAGATGAAAAAATTTTTGCTTTGTGTTGAACTAAACTAAGTTGAACTTTAGAATATCTTTTAGCTGCAGGTTTATCAATATAGATGAGTGCTTGTCCAATGTCAATAGGAGACAATCCAATATCAAGAGTTGAATCAATTTCTAATAATGCCTTCCATACATTTGCCATTGATCCTAAAGTTTTCTTTTCTTTAGTCCCTTCAAGAATAGTATCAATCGTTAAATGTCCGTAAAGAGAAACGTCTTTCATTAAAATTTTTCCTTTAAGTCAAGTTCATAGATCTTGTCTATTACTTTATCATAAGAGAAGCAAGGAAGCAACCCATCTATTTCAAGTGTGTCGAATAGTGTCATAACTACATTTTCACCACCCTTAACTGGCAGAACTTTAGAAACCTGCTTAACACATCTTGGAGAGTCTATAAGACAATATGGATGAAAAACTTTTCTCATAATTCCAATATCAAAAAGATCATCTCCAACATATACAGTTTCTGCATCAGAACATTTATAATCTTCCAAAATTTTTCCAAGATAATTTTTCTTATCACTATGAAAACCCTCTCCACGATTAGCAATCACATGAAGATTTCTATTCTCAAGAATACTAATATTATATGGGTCACCAGTCAAAAATACTACATTAATACCTATTGCACGAAATCTTTTTATTGCAGTCCAATCTTTATCACAAAATGTTTTTAACTTAACTGTTCCCTCACGGTCATAATATTTTATGCCATCTGTCATGACACCATCAACATCAAGAATAAGTAATTTAATCATACTAGTTTTTACAAAAAAATTTTAATTGTTTATTTGACCATTAATCCAATAGTAAGTATAACGAATACCTTCTTTAAGTGTCATTTCATAGTCCCAATCCAACTTCTCACGTATCAAATCATTATTAGAGTTGCGACCACGAACACCCAGAGGTCCATCAAGTTTGTGAGTTTTAGAAACTTCTTTTTCTGCAACTTCGGCAGCAATATCCACAAGTTGATTAATAGTCACCATCTCTTCAGAACCAATGTTCACAGGACCTATAAAGTCACTTTCCATTAGTCTTCTAGTTGCTTCGATGCATTCATCAATGAACAAGAAGGAACGAGTTTGTAACCCATCTCCCCACACCTCGATAGGTCCACCCGACTGCGGGAGCTTAGCAACTTTGCGGCAGATTGCAGCTGGTGCCTTCTCTCTTCCACCGTCCCAAGTTCCTTCAGGTCCAAAAATATTATGATACCTAGCAATCCTAATTGGGATATCATGGTTGCGATTGTAGGCAAGATAGAGACGCTCACTAAAAAGTTTTTCCCATCCGTATTCGGAGTCCGGGTTAGCGGGGTATGCTGATTCTTCACGACAGTCTGGATTATCAGGGTCTAATTGATTATGTTCTGGATACATACATGCCGATCCAGAATAGAAAATTTTAGTTTTATTAACAACATGTTTATAATTAATATTTTTTACTTCTTCTAGAAGATTAAGATTAATTCTTACCGAGTTATGCATGATATCTGCATCATTTTCACCAGTAAAAACAAAACCTGCTCCACCCATATCAGCAGCAAACTGATAAATTTCATCAAAAGGTTCGCAAAACTTATCTGCAATATCTTTATAGAAATTTCCAAGATATCCATTAAACAAAGCACATCGTCTTACAAAAATAACATCTCTTAAATCACCAATAATAAATTCATTCGCTTCCGTTTCAGAAAATTCAGGATGTTTAAGATCTACACCACGAACCCAGTATCCTTCGGAACGAAGTCTCTTTACCATATGACTTCCAATAAATCCACCGGCACCAAGTACAAGTGCAGTTTTTTTATAATCGGACATAATTTTTTTTTTTCAATTCCTAATGTATATATTACTATAGTATCAACAGAAAGTCAATATATTTTACACATTTCAAGAAGTCCCTCGTTAAAATTCATATGCGGAAGATAACCAAGTGAGGAAAGTTTATGATTATCGAGTGTCATATTTTTAACTTGAATATATTCTTGATCTTTGGGAAATGGAATTGATAGTATTTCACTCTTGCTAGAAACTACATCTCTAGCGGTTAAGATAATATCTCTAAAAGATTTAGAATATCCTGTAGAGATATTATAAATTTCGTTCACGTTAGATTTATCTATTAAAAATTTAATAGATCTACAAATATCATCAACAAACATATAATCTTTTTGAAAATCTCCTCCTTCAAATAATTTAATTTCTTTGTTTTGTTTAAGAAGTCCAATCATAAATCCAAGAACATTTTTTCCTGGAGTAATTGTAGGATCTAATCCATAAACATTTCCAATTCTAAAAATTCTATATTTTATATCAAATGTTTTGCAATAAGAAATTAATAATTGTTCTGCACTTCTTTTAGTAATCGAATAGAACCCTGTAGGATTGCAACAGTCATTTTCTTTTGCATATAATACATCATTGCCATAGACAAAACCAGAACTTATAAAGTTAAATGTTATATCCTTCTTCTTGCAATTAGATAAAACATTCATCAATAGAGTTAAATTAGTATCAATATCTACATGCAAATCTTTAAAGATACTTTGATTTGTTGTTGTGCTAATAAAATAAAGGATATCTTTTGTAAGAGGAATTGTATCGTCTCTTGGGACTAAAGTAACTTTGTCAGAATACATTTCACAAAATTTACCTCCAATAAATCCAGTTCCTCCAAATACAGATAAATTAGTCATACTTATGACACTGTTCAAATGATTTTCCTACCTTATCTTTTGTAGACAATATGGGTTCTCGTATATTCACCCAGTCAATATTCAAGATAGGGTCGTCCCATGCAAGAGTTTCTTGATCATCTGGTATATAATAATCAGTGGTTTTGTATGTAACTTCTGTTGTTTCACTCATTACATGAAATCCATGTGCAAACCCAGGTGGGATCCATAGTTGTTTCTCTGGTCGATTTAATGTAACACCTATCCACTTACCAAAAGTTTTCGAAGATTTTCTAAGATCAACAGCAACATCGTAAATAGAACCGGAGATGCATCTTACTAGTTTTCCCTGTGGATATTTAATTTGATAATGCAGTCCACGTAAGACAGATTGTGATGATTTTGAATGATTATCTTGAACAAATTCTATAGGATAATCAACAATGTCACGGAATTGTTTCAAGTTAAATGATTCCATAAAAAAACCACGATCATCTTGAAATAATTTATTTTCAATAATATAAACGTCGTTAAGTTCAGTTTTGATTCGATTCATACCAGTCAATTGTTTTTTTAAGTCCTTCATCAATATTAAATTTTGGTCTCCAATTTAAATCAGCAGAAATTTTATTAATACTAGTTGAGTATCTTCTATCATGTCCTGGCCTATCTTTTACATATTCTATCATACTTTCTTCTTTTCCCATCATAGAAATAATTTTTCTAATTAAATCAATATTATGAAGTTCACATTCTCCTCCAATATTATATTTCTCTCCAATTTTACCCCCCTTCCATACTTCTATTAATGCTTCACAATGATCCTGAACATATAACCAATCTCTAATTTGTTTTCCGTCACCATATACAGGAACATTCTTACCTCTTAAAAGGTTACATATTGTTTGAGGTATAAGTTTTTCTCTATGTTGTCTTGGACCATAATTATTAGAACAGTTTGTAATAACCGTAGGTAAATCATATGTATTATTGAATGCCTTTACAAAGTGATCACTAGATGCTTTTGATGCAGAATATGGATTTCTAGGATCATAATTAGTTTCTTCTGTGAAAGATCCATTTTCTATAGAACCATATACTTCATCAGTAGAAATGTGCATAAACTTTTCAACTTCATATTTTAAAGAAGCCATAAGAAGATTTACAGTTCCAATAATATTTGTCTGAATAAAAGGAGTGCAGTCTTTAATAGAATTATCTACATGACTTTCTGCGGCAAAATGAAAAACATATTTTGGTTTATGTGTAGTAAAAATTTCAAATACTTTATCTTTGTCTGATATATCATATGGAAGTAAAGTTACTTCCTTTGGAACATTATTTAAATTAGAAGCATAAGTTAAACTATCCAAACAAATAATTTCATCATCACAAGAATCAATTAAAGTATTGAGAAAATTACTTCCAATAAAACCTGCTCCACCCGTAACTAAAATTGACATTACTTATACTTCTCCAAAAGTTCTGGGGAATATTGTTCTACAACCTCATCAGTTTGTTCAGACATTTTTACTTTTTCAAATTCATATACTCTATTTCTAATTTCAGTTGAAGAATATGTGTGTCTTCTCAAATGATAATGTATATGAATTCCATTATCAATACAATACTGTTTTCCAGTAACATCTACATCTTTATATTCTTCACTTAAAAATCTAATATTAAATGTTTGAGTTTGAATTAAATTAAGCAAATCTAATTCTGTTTCATATACTAAAATTTCATCCACATATTTACACCCTTGCAATTGAACATATCTTTCGTATATAGATTGTACTGGTTTATTTTTAACTCCAGGTCTATCTATGGTAGGATCCACTTGAAGTGCTACTTTTAAGTAATCACATAATTCTTTTTCCATCTTAAGCATGGTAACATGACCAGCATGGAATAAATCGAAAGAACTACATTGAAATCCTATTTTCATGAGAAAAATTACTTTGTTTATATTATACTAAAAAAGGAGAGTTTACGCAACTCTCCTTATAAGGTCTTGCCATGCACGCCACTTGCTCTTTTACCAGAAGCAAGAAACTGGACAGTAGTAACCCATCCGCACCACTTTTTTTATTTAATTAACAGTGAATATAATACTCAATAAAACTAAACCAATAAAGACAAATCCAACAGAGAAATTAAACAATCTTTTAAGTCTATTTAGTCTATGTAAACGAACCAAATTGCATTCATAAGTTAGTTCATCTTCAAGTATATTCATCAATTCAGACCAATCCATTAGAATTTCTTCGTTTGGTATATGACTGTATGAGGCTGTTAGTTTTCTTTTATTGGGTTCTTTCATAATAAACTAATTAAAGGGAAAAAAATAAACCTTTGCCACGACGCGCCAGTCGGCATTTATAAATCCCATCCGACAAGGGCATAAGGGTCATAATGACTCCACCAGGTCTAGTTTTCAGACGATACCGAGTCTCTAACATAACAAGGAACACCATCTGGATCTAACCATTTGGAATACTCAAAGTCTTCTATAGCTAGAAAGCATTGATCGGCATTATCAAAAAGATAGATGTCAGAGTATTTTTTACTATATCCATCTGCCTTCTGAAGACGTAAATCAGGTTTACCATTAAGTTGAATGTAACCCTTCTGCACATAACGATAAGGGAACCTTTCGTGAATAACAACTGTCTTAGTCATTGCGACGGACTTTGGATTAAGATCATTCATCAGGCAACCTCAACAGAAATTTTTAGATCAGAATAAAGGCAGTCCATCATGATTTCATAATCATCAAGTGGATCTCCAGAAAAAATTACTCCATTAGATTCATAATATTTACGAACCTTCTTAAATAATTTTGGACTTTTTACATCTAAGAAAATTTCACCTTTTGCAGCATTACGAAGGGTATCTAAATCCTTGGTCTTGAATTTTTCAGTCAGTGCCATTGTCCGTTTTGATTACCTGTGTATTATAAGGTGTTGTGATTATGTAGTCAAGTAGAAGTAGGTTCCTATCGCCGCTACTCCTGAACCTACTGAAGGGGAGTACCGCAGTTGATTTCTCAACTCATACATTATACTACTTCTAGTGCCCTCTGTCAAATGGTGCCCAGTGCTGCCAGTTATATTTGTGGACTGCCCACATTCCTATGACAGGAACAAAGACCAATATGAAACTTAAACTACCAACACCCCACGGATTATTGAGTGTTGCAGAGGCAAAGTGTGCTGCCTTGAGTGCTATGTTACCCATAAGTAATCTCCCTTGTTTTCCAAAGTTCTAGAAAATAACGATCAACTTGATACAAGTCTTTAGCAGGTGGAATCTCATCAATATTTTCAGACCACTCTCTACAAAATGCTCTCATCTCACATACAATATTATTCGGTGTAAACATTCTACCAAATGAAGACATGGCAAAAGCATACCTCATCTTAATGCGCTGTTCCATTTCCGTCATATTTGTCACTTTCGTAGTAGATATTTTCACCTTTTCTGTGCCCGAAATAGATGGTGGCACATAGAAAGGGTAGTGATCCGAAAAGTAAGACATCAGATAAAGTCATATAATATTGCCCGGTGATAGAGATTGGAAAATTTTAGCGCAAACATCAATAGCATAAGGTGCTCCATACACACCAGAGAAGATATAAGATATACCCAACTTAGAGCAATACTTCTCCAGTTCCTGACATTTTGTTATGTCAGTATTACTATGATCAATAATGATATCACCTTCCTCAAGTAATGGTAGTAACTCATCAAGTGTGTCTTCTACCTTTACTTCTGGGAGTGTGATTTGAAAGATACCAGGAACTTTTCCGGCACTAGTGTATCTAAGACTATCAGATTTGACTGCTTGAACAAGATACTCTATTGAGGTTACACATCCACTAATGTATCCTGCTTCATACTGTCCACAGGCATTCTCATAGTTAGTGCTACTGTAACCCCAAACTTCAATTCCCTTTTCAATCATACGACGGGACATACCTTCACCAGTGCGACCTAAACCAATCATTCCAACTTTCATAAAATTCTCCTATAATTTAATTTGTAACCATGGTAATAGTGGTGGAATAACACCAATCAATCTGAGAAGGCCCTCAGCAAATAAGCATAAGACAACCCACCCAACACACATGCTGATAATACCTGCGTTTCTATTGTGTCTCCGAATAGCATCGTCAATCATCTCCTGGCACTCTTTCTGAGTGACATAATGTTCTGGTTTTATTTCATCCATCCGATGCAGCATTATCTTGTTTTATCATTTTATCAATAGGATCTGGTGCTCCACCAACAATTGCACATGCTCTCTGATAGAAAAAATTGTTGGTATTTCCAGATGACTCAAAAGTCTCTTTGACTTTCACCCAGTTATTATAGGTGTGCTCGTCCATGGTTTTTTTAAATTGAAATACATATTAGCTATAATAGTTACCAGTTTGTATTCGTCAACTTATTTTGGTTTCCTAATATTACCTGACCTCAAAATTCATTTTACGAACTTTGCGTTGCTTTCTTTGTTCTTGCCATAAGATATCTTCTGATGAAAGAACTTCCTTTTTATTTTTAGGATGATGAGAGTTTAACATGATGACATTTGATAAGTCAACTGCCGAAATCTTATCACCACGAATGGTTGCCATATTCGGACAACCACAACAAACTGTCTTACTTGGGTGTCCTTCCAATTCCTTTCCACAGGAACGACACCTAATCTTTATATTTTCCATTGTATAATTCTTTATACGTCTTCAGTTTTCAGTTATTTATCATCTAACATATACTCTACCGTATTGGCAACATCATTCATGGCATCTCGCAATTTCTCACGTTGTCCAGCATGTTGTTCTACTTTCGTAACACCATTCTTAAATTCTTCACAGAGAGTCCATCTCCATTGACTCATACTCTTAGAGTACCAAAGATTAATTTTCATTCGTAGAAAAATCGTCTACGCGACTATTTAGTTCACCCATCTTACGAACCAATTGCATGTGTTCATTCTCCAAAGACTCAATTCTCCATTGAAGTTTCTCCACAAGATCGTAGATACTTTTACATTCAGTGATGTTTTCTTCTCCTCTGTCAGAGTCGTCATAAAACCACTCCAACATCTTTTGCACTTTCTTTTTCATAAAAAAAGGGGACTTTAAGATCCCCATAATATACTACATTTAGTTAAGTGTGTCAACAGCAGCGAGTGCTTTCTGACGAAGATCCTCTGGAAGAGGAACATAACCAAGACCATCAGACATTGCCTGTGCCTTCTCACTCAACATATAACGAAGAGTTTCCTTTACACCAGTCTTAGACTCAGGGTATGCTAAGACCCAAGTAAGGGAGACAATAGGATATGCGTTGGCACCAGCAGGATTAGCGTCAGCACCACGAAGTTGATCGTCCAAGATGATCCGTGATAGACCTGCTGCAGATGTTTCAGCATTTGCTTTGACATAGTTACCTGCTTTGTTTTGTAGTGATACTTGTTGAAACTTATCACCATTCACATAACCATAGTTTAGATAACCAATGGCACCAGGAACTTGCTTCACTTGTGCGGCAACACCAGAGTTACCTTTACCACCAACACCAGCAGGCCACTTTACTGCCTTACCTGTGCCGACATTCTCTTTCCATTCAGAAGAGAATGCTGATAGTGAGTTAGTGAAACCTTTTGTGGTGCCACTACCATCAGAACGGAATACAGGAACGATAGTTTGACTATCACATCCAAAAGTAGACCAGTTAGTAATCTTACCAAGATATACATCAGCAAGTTGTGTCTGTGTCATCTTGACATCACAACCAGGCATATTGTAAGCAGGAACAATAGCACCACCAGTCATAGGAATGTGGACCATTGGAATCTTCTGCTTCTCATCACTTACAGCACCATCACTGGCACCAAAGTCAACTGTGCCAGCCATATACTGACGGACACCAGATCCACTACCAACTGCTTGATAGTTTACTTGGTTGCCAGTTTCACCTGCCATGGTTTGAAACCATGCTTGATACAAAGGAGCAGGGAATGTAGCACCTGCTGCATCTAGTCTGAATGTAGTCTTCTCTGATGTGCCACCACATGACACCATCAGTGGAGTGGCAGCTGCGATTGTTGCGAGTGCTTTGAGTTTCATTGGTTAATACCTCAGAACTTGTACTTGGTGCCGACTTCTACTTTCCAATCACGGGTAGAATCATCTTGGAAGATGTTCTCCCACTTACCATAAGCACTGAAATTATCAGTGATCTTTACTTTACTACCGAGTTCAAGTGCCTTAAAGGTTTCTTGATCACCAGCATCTGGTTGAGTGACTCCAAGTCCACCCTCAATGTATGGGGTGGCACGACCAAGTTTCCATTCATATCCTACACGACCTTGGTGGACTGCCTTGGAGAAGTCCTCATCAGTTCCTTTGAACTCGTGCTTGGACTCTACATATGGACCTGCCATTGCGGGGGCGGAGATCGCCAAACCGAGCAGGGCAACTGCGAATGCTTTCATTTGTTTTTCTTGTAATGTGATTACTTGGTTATTATAACAGACTCTTTCAGATCTGTCTTTAAGTAAAAGTTAAGTTGACTTAAAGTAAACCTCAGTATATAGAGTGGGTTAATCTGCTTTTAACCACCCCTAAACCAAAGCATAAAAAAAGGAGACCCTCGTCAGGGTCTCCGAACATCTAGATGTTTATTTTATATGGAAGATCAGAAGTTGTACTTAACTCCCAATTTAGCTCCATATCCACGGTCGATGTCAGCATCGCCAGAACCGACGAAACTAACTTCTCCGTATGCACCAAATGCATCAGTCAGTGCAAGACCGAGACCTGCCTTACCAGAAGGAACAGTGTCACTTTCACCACCATCAGGGGAGACTACACTAGCTCCTCCTTGGACGTAATATGAAGCGGACTCACTAAGTTCACCTTCATAACCTACGTGCAGGTCTGTGGTGGTCGAATTGTAATCAGATCCGGTCCAACCAGAATTAGCTTCCACGTTGACGTAGGGTCCGGCTAGGGCAGCAGCAGGGGCAAGAGCAATTGCAGCAGCAGCTGCAGCGATAGTCGTTTTGAACATTTGTTTTCCTCGTTTTTTTACTTGCGGAATGGTTACCCGCAGATGTTAAGAACCTCGACTGGTTCTGTTGTAAATCGTTACAGTAAGTAACGGAGTATTTATACTCATTTTGGTTTTCGGGTATTCGGATAACCCGAAAGCGGAATACCAGAATCGAACTGGTGACGAAAGGTTGGAAACCTTTAGTTTTGCCTCTAAACTAATTCCGCAGAGTGGGAGATTGCTCTCCCAACGCATCTTCCTTCACACAAGAGGTAGTATAAGACAAGATTGAGTTCTTGTCAACTCCCATCGTAGGTACTGCCCCTACCAATCTCCGATTAACAGTCGGGCCCGTTCGCTTGCTCGGTCGATGGGATTAAAAGGTCCATAAGGACCAACGCCCCGTGGAGGATTCGCACCCCCGGCCGCAAACTTAGAAGGTTCGTGCTCTGTCTCCTGAGCTAACGGGGCAAACTAATCACAGATTGTGATCATACTCCCAATGGCAATTAGGACATAATGCCATTAAGTTTTCTTTTGAGTTTATAACACTTATTAAAGTGTCTCTCTCAAAGGTTGATACTGCTTTTTTATGAGCAATCTCAACATGTTTATTATAATGCCTTCCAGTCTGTGCGTCAACCCTCTTCTACGACTTCCGTTTCTGCTTCTTCGGTGACTTCTGGTTCAGGTAACTTGACTCCGGTTGCTTCCAAATATTCAATAGCACCTTGAGTCTTTAGCATCAAATCTCTGGTTCTTGTAGTTTGTGCCTGAATTCCTTCCAACTGTTGAGACAGTGTTACTCTTTGTTCGATTAATTGCGAAAGGTGATTTTGCTGCTCGTTCATTTCAATATAAAAAAATATTTAATTTTATTTATATTAGTATCACATAGAACATTTATCTCCTTTTAAAAATATATCTCTCTAAATAAGTATACATACCCCTTCGGTAAAAATATGAAAAGGTTCTTACCTTTCATAATGTTATTGATGACCGCATCGGCAGCAAATGCAGGTGCTCTTACTCATAAAATATCTTCCAGTGTTCAATTAACCGTTGATGCTGCTGCTACTAACGTCACAAGACTTGGTAGTACATTCGCAATCTCAGGCAACGGTGTAGATACTACTGACGGAACAACAGTTAATACAATTTCTACTGGTGCAATCACTAGTGGTGTTTATGCCCCAGGAACAATTGCTGCCACTCAAAATACTGCGGGAAATGCTTTTAGTTTCTCTCAGTCTTACACACAGGCTGATGCAATCCCAGCAGCAGCAGTGACTGTTGGTGATGTAGCAAACTTCGGTAACATTACATCTACAACAGCAGGAACTGCTGGTAGTCTAGCTGGTACTCTCGGAACTACTGGTGCTATTACTTTAACGGCTGGTGGTGCTGGTACAAATGCTACCGGACAATTTGTTAGTGAACTCTCAATTATACACTAAATAAATGGAGGTCAGAAATCATGACTTCTGGAAAGACAATCATATATATTGTGATGTCTGCGGTGGGAGTAAGTCTTATTCCTGCCGCTGCCCTGGCCGTACCGGTGGTTCCAAACTTCACCCAGGGCTCAATGACGAGTCACACAGAGACAACATCAAAGGTGACTGAAACGATTAACTCAATAGATTATGCAACAGGATGGCAATATTCAGTATCGGGAACAAACGTGACCAACGGGGGGCAATCCCTCAGTCCGAACCCAACGACAAACTCAGTGATAGTGAATCCATTAGGAGGAACAGAGGGGCAAGTAACAAGTGCCAACTCTGGTCTAAATTTAAATGGACAGAGTTTCACAATCGCAGAACCAGGAGCAGCATTCCAGTTCACTCAGACCTACATGGGACCGGGTGTAACCAATCAAACTGTGATTCAAAGAACCACGGAGGTTACTTCAATAAGCGACACAACCTCAATTTTCACGCAGTAAATGGAACAAAGAAATCCATTGCTGGTATTATGTTGCTTTGCATCATATCTCCTGGTATTGCTCATGCTGCGGATGTGGGTGGTGTAAGTGCAACAGCAAACCCGATAGCAAATAGTTCAGGTTCGGTGACCAACCAAGCTATTCAGGTCTTACAAGGACCATATATCACTAATCAATATGGTGGGGGGATTGCTTGTCAGGGACCGACTGCTAATATCACACCATTTATTACTCATGCTCGTAATGAGAAGGATCCATTTTCTACATACTACATGGAGCCTCAGTATGATAACAGGGACTTTGAAGGTCAGATGGTAGAAACTCAAAAGAATGTGAAGAACTGGCCATGGGAATCTTGGTATGATGATAGAACATATACCAACTCAGATGGTGAAACTGTTCGTGCCTATGAAGATGGTGCAGATATGCCGATCACCACCATGGAAATGTCTGGTGATGGTGTGCCTGATAATCCTGGAGCAGAACTTTGGAGGAAACCAGTAAGAACTGGTGACACCAGAAACTACAGTACAAGCATTGGATTATCTGCAACAATCTCTTTCCCACTTGATGGTGGACTGCAAGAACGTTGTAAACAGGCAGCAGATACTCAGATCCAAATGCAGCAACAAATGATTGCCAATAAAAGATTAGACTTTGAAATTGCGAGACTTAAAAATTGTGGTCAGTTAATGCAGGCAGGAATCAGTTTCCACCCACGTAGCCCATACTTTAAAATATGTGCAGACGTTGTAGTCAATAATGTTAATACCGTCAAGCAACATCGTCACTCTATCCCTTCGGTTTCAGTGCCGAACGTAAGATCTTTATCGCCCGGTTCCGATCCCGTTGTGCCGCCTTCCTCTCAGTCGCAGAAAGTACAGGGGGTTTCTTACCCCGTAAGGCAGCAATCTTCTTCACAACCTTCTTCGTCACAGGTTTCACCACTTTTAACAAAAGATCAGCAAGAGGCTTTGCAAGCAGTGCAGAGGTCGTCGCAACTACAGCAATTGAGGCGGTAACAGTTATCATACCTGCCGATGGTATGTTCTGTACAATCTGATCAGGTATATTTAAATTTTCAAATACAGGGAGACATTCTTTTCCTACTGTCTCATACCCAGTAATCTTTTTATTACCCTCTAGGATTTTTCCTACAGGGTTTTTTAATTCTTGTGCTCTACTTGGACACTCTGCCAATGGAGCATCAGTTCTAGGTGGTGCTGGTGTAGCAGGAGTCTCCGGAGTTTTTGTATCTGGTGGAATGATTGGTGGAGGTGGTGGAGACTCTGTTGTTATATTTAACTTACGTGGATCATAATCTATTGGGTTATAACTAGGAGTTCCTGCATCACAATATACCCGAACACCATCACTGTCTTCGTCCTTTAGAGTTTGATTCTCACTACTATCTCTATGTGACTCAACACATCCAGGAATATTAACAATAGGAACACCCACCCGTGAAGTCACGGGTGGGTAAATTGGGACTGCCTGTGATGGAGTCTTTAACCAATCAGGTGTATCATTAATAATTAAATTACTAACTTGCCCAATTCCAATATCAATATTACCTAACTGGATTTCTGGGATCATTAGTCTTTCCAACCACCTTTCAATACCCATTCATCATGGTATTGATTTTTCCAAGAACTACTAATCCCATATGATGGTTGAATAACCTGCTCGATATATCTTCTATTTTCTTTTGCAAGATTGAGACTCAGAGTTTCTAAACTCTTTACCCTACCATCAACTTGGGATGCCCACCATACGGCACCAGCACCCTGAACCAAAAGAAAGGATACAATCGCAAAAGGAATCTTCAAGTCTTTCATTATTAGAATGGAAGTGCAGGACCTGTGGTAGAAGGCATAGCAGGAATAGCACCACCAGTAACATTAGGGATTTCTGGCATAGCAGAATCCAACATTCCAGGGAGTGCTCCGGCAACTGCTTCCGTTGCCGCTTTAGTTGCTGCTGCTTTGGCAGATTCAATTAGAGAATCTTTGTTTACGTAAACATAGGCACTACCACCAACAATTGCGGAAGATACACCAAAAGAAGTTAGAGCAAGAATGTTAATTAATTTTTGCATTTTAATTTTTACCTTTTTTTATAGGCCACGTAATATGTAGTGTATAAGTTAATAAAGTTATAAATCCAAATACAAATAAACCACTCATCATCAATCTACCAACGTGCCGTGCTCTCTACGAATTTCTCTTCTCATAATAGAAGTGCTCCAATAATAAATCCTTTTCCAAATGCAAGACAAAGCATCTGATAATCAGTCAAGTTAAACTTGTCCTGAATTTTATTTGCCATTGCCTTATCCCAATCTTTAATTTTAGTCAACAAGCGTACCATGTGCCCTCCTAATTTCTCTAAGTGCTTCTAAGTTCATGTCCTTTGTTCCGCCATCAATCATACAAACCTACCATTTTCATCTCTTGGAATATTTAGACCTTTGCGTTCCTTATTTCTTTCCGCAAGATCAGGTCTCTTTCTGCCTTTATTTTTCTTTCCAGCATTAACTCCACCTGCTCTCATCTTCTCTTTCTGTTCTTCAGAATATACTCTGGTCTTATGATATTCTTTTAGTTTTTCATTAGGACCAAGTTTTTTACCCTTGTTCCAAGCAACTCTACCTTTACCTTTAGCACCACCTCTCTTACCACTTTCACTTAATACTTGAGATATTACTTCTTCTTGTCCTATCATCCCAGAAATAGCCTCATAAGCAATCCTATCCAACTCATTCCCATTCTCTTCATAGAGTTTCTTATGTGCCTCTGCGTGTTCTTCAACAGACAACTCAATAAGATTAGAAGGATCATCAGTTCCTCCCATATGTTTAGGAACAATATGGTGAATATGTTTCATAGTAGAACAATAACTACTATTATTTATACCACCATAAAGGTGAGCAAATAAGTTACTCTACTAATGTGCCGTGCTTTCTTCTTATCTCTCTCAACTTTTCTAAATCCATATCTTTAGTTCCTCCGTCGTAGGCAAGGGCATAACCAAACTCAATCATTTGTTCGTTGAGGGACACCACGTCGTCCCCAATATATAACCAACCGAGAAGGCGACCATATTTACCGACCCCACCAACAAGTTCAGTCCTAACAGACAACTCATCATCACCATCGATAGTACTCTCCAGTTTCTCTTTAAGCCAGTTGGTTGCGTCGATTCCAAGAGCCTTCTCCTCTAGATTTCTCGTTCTTTTTTCTGGCGTATCCACACCCGCTACCCTTACACGTTCCTTTTTATATAAATCGAACCCCAGATCAATAGTGACATCAATAGTATCACCATCAAGTACACGATTGATCTCCGTCACTCGAAAGTTGTAACAACTCTTCCTGCTCGGCGGAACCATTGCTCCCATCTGCTAACTCCTCAAATGCTTCTCCTATTATGTATATAACATAACCTAGTGCCAACCCAACAGCAATAATTACTAGAATAATTACTGACCACACGGGATCATTTGGATTATCAAGTGGACACAACAATAAATTCATATTTTACTATCAGCACTGGGAATTAATTGATATGCCATTTTATCTCTCAACATATTAATACGTTCTTCATCATATTGTTTGAAATTACCTCTTTTCTCTACCTTTTTATAATAGTGCAATGCGTTGATGATAATAGTATAATCTTCCATATTCAATTCAAAGTTCATCGCATCCTTCCATCATTGTTGTTGCCAGTTCTCCACCAATCTCTGCACCTTTATCTTGTCCAAACATTGCTATCCATCCGGCAGCAACCCATCCGACATATGGAATACTAGTGAACCATGGTGCTGCTGCGGCACCAAGACTAGCACCCACTATCCTTCCTGTCGATTCTCCACCACCTTCCGCCTTTATACACTCTAACTTTTTCGCAGTCAACTTTCCCTCGGCACCTCCACCCATATGGCGGGCACCATCCATTGTATACTCCTCATCATATTCTACATTTGATTTCCCACCAATACCAAAGAAACCATTAGTCTTATCAACTCTTTTTCGGACACCCATGACCTTAGGATCATTTGATGAGTAATCAATCTTATATCCTTTCTCCCCTGCCTCTACTGTATATGAGGTATAATCCCCAACAGGAAGATTAATTATAGGCAAGTCATTTTTGTTTATGAGATGTCCCAAGACACCAATATGAGCAATTCCAAACAGTGTACCTACTGTTAGAACTACCCACTTAAATGGCGACTTTTGATTATCCATAATTACATCTTGTAAGATTCATCGGACTTTGGAGGTGCCTGTGTAATTTGTACAGGTGCCTGTTCAATACGAATAGTTTGTGCCGGTGCAGTTTGTGCTGCTGCGGCAATCAACCTTTCCATATCTGCTTTACTGATTCCACCACCACCATTACCATTCTCTCCTGCTTTCTTTGCTGCCTGAACACCAAAAGTAGCTAAAACCCCAGTGAAGACGCTGGCGATGAAAGTCGGATCTAGTTTTTGTTCAGGAATACCAAGGGCTGGTGGTAACTTGATGTAAGCCAGCGTGAGTATTCCGCCGCTCCAAACAAGGATACCAAGCCTAACAAAAGTAGAAAGGATAGCAATTTGTTCTTCCTTGTCATCTGCTGCCTCCTTTAGTTTTCCTAAAATACCTTTTTTCTTAGGTTCATCTTTTTTGACTTCTTCTGGCATTGAAAAGAGGCATGGCTCTTTTATTTATGGTTTTAGTATGTCAACAGTGACATTAGATTTTTCTATTTGATTAAATTTTTGACAGAGAGCATCACTTGATTGATGTTCCCATTTATGATATGTACTTTTTAGTTGTTGAGTATAATCAGAACCATCGTGCGCTTTCATTTCGTTGGCAACAATGGTTCTAATTAATACGTCTCTTGTTAGAGTAGACATGTTTTAAATTCTTTATCCAACAAAGAGTTCACCATTATAACACAAGAGGTTTCACAGAACTCTTCTCGGCTGGTTTCCTGTTCAGGATGTTATTATTTAGTAATGTAACCTTCTTTGACTAGATATTTACGGGTCAAAGGAGTAGGTTCATAAACCTCCCACATATTACCATTGGCACATGCCGCAAGTGCATCAGAGGTCATTCCTTCTGTCTTACCTGCCCATGTTGCTTCCTTTTCCCATGGCCACGAATCTTCGGGATATGCACTTTCTACCATATCACGCCAGAGCATAGGAACTTCATCTTCCGGTTTGATAATAGCAATCAAACTATTATCAATCGTTCCTGCCATACAATCCTGTGCCGCGTGCCATCCTTCATGACGCATCACACTCATCAATACACTCGGACGACCCATGAATGCTTTATTAAGGAAGAAGTTATTACCTACAGTATGATAAACTCCCCTATGAGATACAGGAAAATATTTTTGATCTGCTAAAAATACTTTAACTCCAATTGCATTGAGAGAAGAAAGCATGTTGTTAAATTCATTAGCAACAGAATAAAAAGCATCAGTATTAGAATACTGACTAGACACATCTAGAATACTAGTGATTTCCTCAACTTCATCTATACACTCTTGTAAAAGCATACATCCCATAGAATGCATGGTGAAGTACTCACTATCTTTAAGTGGATCTGCAAAAACGGGAGTAGTTAATGCTGCAGCTGCCAGTAAACTTGCAATAATTTTTTTCATTTGTAATATGCTTCAAAGTATTTAATAATGCCATTAGTATTTACATTACCTTGAGATACCCAATCATGAGCACATTCATACATTGATTGATTAGTGTATGCAGGTAATGATTCTTTTAGTTGACCACCATATTTAGTGAGAAGAACTTTAAGTGCCGACTCACGAAGTTTTAATTTATCTTCACTATAACGCCAATCGTCAATCATATTTGATTCTCTTTTTTTCCTGAAAGATTTCAGAACCTCCTCCTATTGGATTAAGTTGTGTGGTAGTTTTACCACTACTTATAGCCATCTGATAAATTTTTTCATGAATATCTTTTGGTTCTACCGTATCATCTTCAGGTAACAATTGACCATCAGATACTGCATGTTCATATGCTTCCTTTAGAGTCATTTGAGGACCCGACAAAACTGCCGGACCGAACCAAGGATCATCTTTCAAATAATTTGGAGCAGGAATAGTTTTATGAAGTAACTTTTTAATAGATCTTAAAATCATACTAATATCATTTTCTTGGTATAATCATATGCATAAAGTTCTCTATTACCTTTGATTCCCCAACCCAACCAAACATATGCGGGTCTCATGTAATAAGACACTGTTTGTCCACCACCTTCGAATTGTGGAAGAACACGTTGAAAGATAGGTTCATTAAGCATCCATCGAACTTGACCATCAAGAGAGGATGGGTCACATCTAAACCTGGCACAGAAGTTTCCAAGACCTTTATAACGTCCAATAGAAGTCCACTGAATTAAACCAAACCCACCTTTCTTACATTCAAGGTAAGAAATACGAGCACCACCCTCACAGATGTTAGGAATGAACTTTGATTCTTGCTGAATGTTTCCCATAATTGTAGCAAGCGCATTGCGATCAGAGATCTTTGTATACTCTTGTAGTGCTGCTAGAACAACTTTTTCATTAGGAGTACAATCAGGACACTTCCAAGTTACCTTCTCTACAATAACAGGTTCTGATTGTACTTTGATTTGTTCAGGTGTTGGTTCAGAAGGGATTGCATATATACTTGCAAGAATTCCAATTCCAAAAAGTGATTTAATCATTGTCTCCAAGATATTCGAGTGAGTAGATTTCATGATCCTCGTTATTAGGGTCTAACCATTCGGCAAACTCTGACTGGATCGCATGAGCATCTTCTACAGATCTTAGCACATCATCCGTCTTCATGTCACAGAGGATGTGCAGTCTGTCAACTGCCCAGTCGTGAGTCACTTGCAGGGTCTTTTCCAAAGTTTCCATAATCTTTCCGCATGTAACGGCCGAGAATATTGCTATTATAGTATGCCGGAGCACCGTTGTCAAGTGCCTCAGACAGCACATTATTTAGAAACAACTGCTTGGTCTCCTCAAAGTTACAATCTCCCTTCTTCTCATGAAGACTTAGTATTACTCTACTGAAGAACTCTTTGCCGTATTCTTTTATATCTTCCTTTAACTCAGGACAAGAACCATAATATTTCTTCCAATCAGATTCTTGTTTTACTTTTCTCTTTTTTCCTGGTGGGGTTCTGAACGACCAAAAATACTTTCGCCCAATGTATTTTCTACCGGTGGTCTTATTGGTAATACAGTAAACAAAACCAAAGTAGTTCCCAATAGCATCAGACTCAAAAGGTTCATTATTGTATATCCAAGAATTCTCATAACTCATTGTATAGAACTCAATGAGCTATTATTTATCTTTAACGGGGACAAACCTAGTCTACATAAAAAAAGGAGACTTGTCAAGCCTCCTTATAATATTATGTGAGTTTTATATTACTTACTCGTTTTTAGCACCAGACTTATGACGGACGGTTCCTTTCTCGTCAGTATAAGTTTCTTTCTCCCTTCTAGGGCTTACATAGCCAACACCAGGAACTACGCCAGTCTTACCAGCAGCTCTGGCAGCATTTCTGTCTGCTGCTCTTTGTGCTGCTCTCTTACGATTGCGATCATAAGAACTCATTGCTTCATCAACAAATTCTTCATTCTTGGTTAAGGCGTCTGCTCTTCTTTTTGCTTTGTTGCCGGTTCCACTATTGAGACCAGTGAAGTTAGATTTTACTGGGTTCTTAGCAACCTTTAGATTGGGAGGTGTTCCACCATAACCATCAACATTAGCACGACCAATGTGCTTAATGTCTTTAACGTTTTGACCTTTACCTGGCTTTGCTCTACCAGAATCAGTAGTTCGGGCATCAATCATAGATTTCATTTTTGCTTTACCCTTTTCACTGGTGATTGCTTCATCAACATTCTCTGACTCTACAAGTGCTTCAATCTCTTTCACAGTAAAGAGACCGGTTACTTCGAGTTCTTCTTTCTTCAGTGCTGCTTTACGTCCAGCAGGGTCTGTCATCGCAATACGACGTTGCATCTGCTTATTGGTTTCTTTCTCGTTGCCTTGACGAGCAGCAACAACTTCCTTAGCATATGCTTTATTAGATTGACGTTCCATCTTCTCTTTAGGAAGTGGTTTCATGCCCTCTTCAATTTCTTCTTCACTTTGATGATTACAAACTTGACTATAAAGTTCTTTGATTGTTGCCAGTTCTTTGTTGTAACTCATGTCCTCTTTTCTTGCCCTATCGGTAAGTGAATCGGCACCTGCTTTAACTGCACCAGCAGCAGCAGAAACCCCCTTGCTAATGCCTCTGACGACCTTCTTAAGTCCCCTTTTCAGAAGACCATCCTTTCTCTTCTTAGGTGCCGCAGAAGATGATCCACCATCACTAGAAGAACTGGAAGATGGTCCCGATGCAGATGATGTAGGTGCAGAATCGCTAGAAGAACTAGAAGAAGATCGACTACCAGATCCTTGCTTACCTCTTTCATATCCTTTCTTAGCAGCACTCTTGACTGCACTACCTGCTCTTTGTGCGGTTCCCACTGCTCTTGCGGCAAGACCTATACCACCTTGTGCTGCCTTGCCTACCTTCTTGACTGCACCTTTGATTCTTGAGAGTGCCGATGCTTTCTTTTCGGGAGAAGCACTTCCAACTTTTTGCTTGGATACTTTGAGTTTTGCTCTGGCCATCGCACCAGCATCTCTGTCCGAACGTGGACTTTCTTTAGGTTTAGATGCCGCGGACTTCATTACCTTTCCAGTGGCAAGTCTGTCTTTTGACTGATTTCTTCTACGTTGTATTTCGTTAGGGTCAACTTTTTCAGTGAGAATTTGCAACTCAGTATCAACTGACTCACAAATTGTTTGCTCTACAATATCAATATCCAGTCCTTCTTCCAAGCACTCTTCAAAGAATTCTGTTACTTGCTCTTCAATATATTCATCCGTAAGATCATCAAGATCTTCATCAGTAAATTCATCTAAAATGCTTTCAGCAATATCCGGAGCATAAACATCCTGATATAAACTTCTAATTAGACCATATTCAGACTGCGATAAAGCTTTCATTTTAATTCTAAATTACCCTTTATAAGGATATTTATAAAAAAAGGACCCCCCTTAGGAGTCCTCTTGATCTAAATCTTCAAATGCTTTATACCCATCATAATCACCGAATAGAAAAGCATCAGATTTTGCTGCTTCTCTATATGCCACATATGAATCAGAGACTAAATCCTGCAAAAGTGTCTTCGGTAACGTCTTGTTTGATTCCTCCGACGATGTAAGACTCAACCTCAGTTTCTTGAGGAGCAACTTGGAGACCCTTCGACGAAATCCAATGTTCCGTCCAGGGGAGTGGGTTATTCTTTGCGGGTACGTCATAGATTGGTTTTAGTCCAATTGATTTCATTCTACGATTGGCAATCCATTCTACATATTGCTGAAGCAATTTATCATTGAGACCAATCATCGAACCATCCTTGAACAGATACTCTGCCCAAAGTTTTTCTTGATTTACAGTTTTCTCAAAAGTATTGATCAACCACTGCTCTTCTTCTTTGAAGATTTGTGCCATCTCAGGATCATCACCTTCTCTCCACTTCTTCAGAATATTCTGAGTAATGGCAAGGTGTTGATTCTCATCTCTGGCAATCAATGAGATGATCTTTGCACTTCCTTCCATAAGTTTGAGTTCGCCAAAAGCAAAACTGCAAGCAAATGATACGTAAAATCGAATACCTTCAAGGATATTAACATTCGCAACTGCTTTGAAGAGTTTGCGTTTGAGTTCATATCTTGATTCTTGTGCATAAGGAACTCCTTCTAATGCGTGTTGCCAATCATTACTACTATCATAATGATGTGCTGCATTGATAAAGTCATTATATGCTTCAGTCACACTCATTGCACGTTCTACAATTCGTTCATCATTCAGAATATGATCAAACACATCTGAGGGGTCTGAATAAACGTTCTTAATGATATGAGTGTATGAACGACTGTGGATCATCTCCATGAACCCCCAGACCTCCATACATGCCTCTAATTCAGGAAGAGAGCAGTATGGGATAAACGCCATACCAGGACCACGACCCTGAACCGAATCAAGCATAATCTGATACTTCAAGTTAGAAGTAAAGATATGCTTTTGTTCTGGACGTAGTGTCTGATAATCAGCACGGTCCTTCTGGAGAGAAACTTCCTCTGGTCTCCAAAAATATCCCAACTGCTGAGTCGTCAACTTATCAAAAATTGGATACTTGTAAGAATCATATCTCTGAATACCTAATGGTTTTCCAAAGAACATTGGTTGCTTTTTAGTGTCTACCTCTTCTGCATTGAACACGGTCATAGAATCGACCGATGGTCTCTCCTCTTTATTTGTCTTAAATCTTACAAGACTCACAGTCTTCCTCCTCTGCGGTTTCTATTTGAGAAATTAAACTATCAAGTGACTCATTGGAATCATCCATTTCGTCAGTCTTGATGTCATATGTATTTTGATAGTAGGATGTCTTCCATCCATACTTATATGTAGTTAATAGATCCTGTGCCATAATAGACACTGGAATTTCATTATTGGGATAGTGTTCCGGATTGTAACTCCAGTTACCAGAAATTGCCTGGTCAAAGAATTTTTGCATTACGGCAACAATATTAATATATCCTTTATTGGATGTCATTTCCCAAAGAAGATCATAATTGTTCTTTAGTGTTCCATATTGCGGAACAATCTGCTTAAGAGGCCCCTTTTTGGACTTCTTAATGGACAAGTATCCTCTAGGTGGTTCGATTCCATTTGTTGCGTTTGACACAACGGAACTGCTCTCCGAAGGCATCTGTGCGGACAATGTTGAGTTCCTAACTCCGTATTGATTAACTTGTGCCCTAAGACTCTCCCAATCGTAGTGAAGCTCATTTGGAACTATTTCATCTACCTCATTCTTATATGTATCTATTGGAAGAATGCCATTACCATACTTGGTACGATGACTGTATTCACATGCACCTTTTTCTTTGGCAAGATTAACAGTTGCCTGAATGAGATAGTATTGGAATGCCTCTGTTAAATCATGAACAAGTGTCCATGCCTCAGGATCTTCATACCTACGACAATTCTTGGCAAGATAGTGTGCCAGTCCGATATAACCAATACCTAATGAACGACGTGCTCTGGTTGCGATCTCTGCTGCTCTGACGGGATATCCCTGAAAATCAATGAGTTCATCAAGACTCCTGACAGCAAGATCACAAAGAACATCAAGATCTTCAAGATCCCTAATTTTACCAATATTAATAGCACTAAGGATGCACAGAGCAATTTCTCCATTTTCATCATCAATGTGTTGTAAAGGTTTAGTAGGCAAAGTAATCTCTTGACACAGATTGCTCATCTCAATTTTATCCATAAAGGATGAGTGAGAATTGCAATGGTCAATGTTCATGATGTATATTCTACCAGTTTCGGCACGTTCTTTCAGAAGGTCGAAAAATAATTCTTGACCTCCGATAGTTTTGCGCGGAATTGATCCATCTTGTTCATAGCCCACATAGATGTCGTCAAACTCAGGAGTGCCAAAAGCATCATACAGACCTGGAACATCGTTAGGGCTGAAGAGTGTGATGTCTTCGTTTTTGATAAATCTTTCATAAAAGATTTTTGAGATTTGTATAGAGTAATCAAGTTTCCTCACTCGGTTGTCTTCTGTTCCTTTATTGTTCTTGAGAACTAGGATGTCTTCGATTTCGATGTGCCAGATAGGAAAGTGAACTGTAGCAGAACCACCTCTGATGCCGTTTTGTGTGCAGCATCTGACAGTGCTTTCAAACTTTTTAAGGAAGGGGACCACACCTGTGTGTTGTACCTCTCCACCTCTAATTTTAGAGTTGATCCCACGGATTCTACCTGCGTTAATACCGATACCAGCCCTTTGTGCGACGTATTTACCAATAGCCATATCACTGCTAAAGATACTATCGAGGGTGTCATCAACATCAACGAGAACACAAGATGCATATTGACGGAGTGGTGTTCGCACTCCTGCCATGATAGGTGTGGGAATGTTGATTTTGTGTCTTGAGATTGCATCGTAATATTTTCTAACGTAATCTAGTCTCGTGTCCTTTGGATATTTAGAGAATATGGTTGCGGCAATCAGCAAATACATGAACTGTGGAGTCTCATATACCTTACCATTACTCCTGTCCTGCACAAGATACTTGTCACAGACTTGACGCAAACCTGCATAAGTAAACAAGTAGTCCCGATCATGATCAATAAAGGACTGAAGTTTATCAAACTCTTCATCAGAATACAGGTCAAGTATTTCTGCATCGTAAACTTCTTTAGCAACACATTGCTCAACTTGCTCCTTTACTGTTGGTGTTTCGTGCATACGACCATACAGTTGCTTACGGACGGCAAACAAAAGAAGTCGTGCGGCAACAAACTGATAGTTGGGATTATCCAAACTTACCAAGTCTGATGCAGAACGAATTAGAATCTCCTGAATCTCATCTGTTGTAATACCATCATAAAACTGAATACCAGATTGAATCTCAACCTGACTGGCAGATACACCGGCAAGATCTTTACATGCCTCTTCCACCATTACATGTAGTTTATTTAAATCAAGAGGTTCATTTTTTCCATTCCTTTTAGTTACCTTTGTTCCGTTGGTCATATTTTTTTCCAATTGTTAAATTTAATTTTTGCTTCTAATCCTGAATAGGTATTTAATTCTACCACAGACATAACATCATGTCCAGAAAGAACCATGTCATTGATATCTTTCTGTATTATATTCGTCGGCCAAATCACTATGGAGTTGCCATTATCGATTGTTCTACCGATTCGATTGACGATTTCTCGATTGCGTGGTTCGTTATCATAGATCCAAACAGGATTGCTAATGCCCCAGTTACTAATATCAACATCAGCTCCGCACATAGCAATCGAGTTGCAAATGAATGTTGAGTCGAAAGGACCCTCTGTGATATAAACTGCAATTGTTTTGTCAATTTTTTCGATTCCATAAACCTTCGGTGCTTCCTCATCCAACATCACGGTGATATATTTAGTGAATGATTTTCCCAGTGCTCTGCCCTGAAATCCAATGAGATTTTTGTTCTCATCATACATTGGTATCACGATGCGACTCTCATCCTTCTTGATAGTATCAAAGGTTTGTTTCTGCGTATTTGTCCACTCCATGAACTTGTCAGCATAATAAAACTTATCCGGATCGATCTTGCGATTTACAAGATATTCATTGGCAAAAGAATTTGTAGATGCCTTTGGAAGATCAATAGATTTTTTAAATACTGGTTTTGTAAATTCAAACTTTGGTGCTTCCACAACAAAGTTTCTACCAGTATGACCTTCCTTAAACTTCTCAAGAGTGTATTGCTTATGAAGATTTACATCAATATCCTTTAGTAAATTATTGAAAGACATACTCGCACCACAATTATGGCACTTGAAGTTAGTATTATTCTTTACTTGATAGATATATCCTCGTGTCTTATTCTTATTCTTCTGCGAGTCACCACAAATAGGGCAACGAAAGTTATAGAGGTTATCCTTAACTCTCTTAAACTTTTGAAGACGAGAAGATACCAGTCCAATATACTTGGAGTCAACTAAATCCATTATGTATGGACACTACCTTACTGAATCTATTATAACCTGCTGTGGGGTCTGAGTCAAGAAGTTTTGTACCAGTCTTTGTCCTGGCATACTGACCAAGAATGATATTACAACAAGAGAACCAGCAATACTCCACATCTTCTTTTCCATAAGACGAAGACGTTCATCAATCTTTCTTATATCTCTTTCACATCCTTTCTTTATTTCGTCTGCTCTTCTATTTACTTCACGATGAACACTATCTACTTTCTCAAAGAGAACTGCATCAATTCTATCTTGTTTTTCTAACTTCTCATTATGAACTGCAAGTAGTTGTCCCATCTTTACAGAGTTATCTTGCAAAGATTCTACTACTCTTTCCAACCTTTCTAAAATTGCTGTGTTGACATTATTTTCATCCATTGCTCCACCTCTTCCTAGCACCAGGAAAACATCCTCTAGCCATTATAGTAGGTCTCTTTTTCTTTTTTAAATTTACCGGAGGTTCACCAGTCAACCCTGCAACACCACTACCATCTCCAACAGAATTAGCAATTGCTTCTTCCTTAATGGATCTAACTATATTCATTATATTTGCCATTCTTTTATCATCTATCATACTCATATATTCCTTTTTCCTTAGAGTTCTTTTAGTTGTTCTAAACAATACTTATCTTCTTCTATTTCACTTATTGTAGTTTTAGGATATTCAGGTATCCTATTTAAAAATACAAAGAAACTTTTTATACACGGCCAAAGATCATCTTCGAGATTATAGAACAGTAAAGGAACTGCCGCATCATTAAAAACATTAAACAATACAGTCAAATGATTTAATATGAGATGAGTTTTCAATTCCCCAGTATTTTTATATCTTTTCAATAATCTTTTGATGTACTTAATTCTCTTTAAGTCATCTTCGAAGTCATCTTTTGTGACTGCTTGGGGATTATTATAAAATTTTATAGCAAAGAGTAGATAATTACTCTCATTCAATTCATCAAATCTCATACTAAATTATCAACTATCTGGGAAAACAGTATCGTCGTCAGCATCAGATGTAGTTAGAATGCCTCCAGCAACTAGAACCTCATTCTTGACTCTCAATCTTCCGTGCATATCAATATAACTTGTAATTCCAACCCAACCAGAATGCGTAACAGCATATGCCGTTGTTGCAGCAATTCCTGCTTCAATTTCATCTACTCCATATACTACACGAGTTACAGGATTGGTCGAAAGTCCAGTTTGAACTTCAGGTGCAGCATATGCAGTATCTGCCATTGCATACAGAGGTTCCTGTGAAATTTCAAATGTAGTTAATGCAGGAACTGTCGTAACACCAGCAACGAAATAATCTGTGCTATAGATTGTCAGTGATCCATTATTTGCTACGGAATCAACTACGGCAAATCCATAAGTTGCACCGGCACCTACATTAATAACATCACCTTGAGTGACACCATCATCAGTAAATGTTGTTCCGGCACCAGTAACAGTTTTACTAGCAAAGTCAATGGAAATAGTTCCCGTGCTTGTTACTAAATCTTTATTCCCCCAAAGTGACATGTTTTCTTACCTTTAAGTTCTTTTATACAGATATTTATAAAATTATTCTGCTTCTCTGGCACGAATCGACTTTGTAACAACCTCAAGAAGTTGATCATCCATATCAGTCTTGGTCAGCTTAACTGCTTTAGCAAGAATAACAAGACAGATCTCAACCATCTTCTCACCGAGTTCTTCATTTTCAGGAATATTTGAAACGGCATCTTTGATAATTTTTGATGCGAGTGGGAGTAAAAATGCTAACATAGTTCGAACCAGAAGTCTAAACTATATATGCGTCAAAAATTCTTTTAATGATTTTTTCTTTTTCTCAGGAAGACCTTTATGTTTGGTTGATGCAAAATCTTTTACATCACTCTTCTTCATATCTGCAGCTGCCTTCGCAGTCTCAGGAGTCGTCGGTGCCATTTCTCCTTTTTGAATGGCACGAACTATTCCAAAAAACTTCTGTTGTTTTTGTGATACTGCAGGCATTACTTTTTCTTAGTATCCATAATAGCACCCTGACCATACTTGGCAGTGATACTTGCCTTCACTCTCTCAAGTGCAGATGGACCACTAACAGGTTTTTTCTTACCAAATGTATTGGATTTATTACTAGGTGCTTTGTCATAACGGATGTTACCACCAACACCACCACGCTCCATGCGACGATCCTTCAGAGAATCTTCGGTTGCTTCAACCATATCTCCTTCCATATCATAAGACATCTTGAGACCCATTGCTCTCAACTTGTTCTTGGCAAGATTGATTTTAGCAGGCATTGATCTTGGATCTTCATTTTCGTCTTCTTTTTTATCTTCTTTTTTAGACTCAGAAGGACACTCAACCTTTCCATGAACAGAACACTCTTGTCCTTCATGAGTATGAGCACATCCGTCACCTTCAGCAATAGTGTCACCTTCCAATTCATGAGATGCTGCGATTTCGGCACCACCTCTAACTGCTCTCATTTTATTCTGAAGAATTCTCATCTTCATCATCTTATCTTTCTTACCCTGCTGTGCGGCAAGTTGCTCTTTCTTCTTCTCATCTTCTTGCTGCTTCATAGAAGCATCCTGTTCGGCAATTTTTTGTGCCTTCAGTAAATCAAGTTCGGCACGAATACTTTCTCCAAGACTTGGATTAATCTTTATAGTATTCTTACCTTTCTTCATTACATCAAGTTTTTTATCACCATTCTCTTCTTTCTCATAGATGACTTCTTCTTTTGCCATACCAACGATAACTTTGTTATTTTTAGTTTTCCTATCCATATAGTCAATGGATTGTTTTTGTTTCTCAGCATAATCTTTTGCAATAGAGACAGCATGTTTGCCTGGAGTAATACTCTTTACACCACCCCTCTTCGATTCTCTTTCCTTTTCAGTTTTTCTTTCTTTCGCAAGCATTTTACGATACTCATCTTCATGAAGAGTCTCTTCTTTTGCCATCGACTTTTTAATGGCTTTGTCTCTAGAACCCATATATTCTGCGGTTCCGGATTCTATCTTACCATCACCATCATAATCTTTCTTTGCCTTCTTACCACCAGTCTTATCGTAAGTATCTTCTTCCTTTCTTCCGGTAATCTCAACAGAAGAAATATTTGGATTTGATCTTAGTTCAGAAATCTTGGCACGATCTGCCTTTCTCAGATACTCTCTTCCAGTCTTCTTATCCTTTACACGAATTGTATACTTAGTATCATCTGCTTCTTCTATGACTTCGATTTCTTCTTCTATCTTTCCACCACCTTCTACAAATACCTTAGCACAGATATTAGACAATGAGGATTCTACATCTACATCCACAAAATCATACTCTTCACCAACAAGCATTTTTTTGGCAAGCATCTTAACAGGACCAGGTGCCGATGATGATCCCAACTGCTGCATATAAGCACGCTTCAATGATGCAGGATCTGCCTTTTGCCCATCTTTAAATTTACTCTTTACCTTATAACGAGTATCATAGGCGAGTTGTCTCGCTGCCTTTCTTACTTTATCTACTGCACCACCAGAAGGTTGAGGTGTCTGAGGAGCTTCTTCAAATACTTTATTACTCATCGGAAGATCTAATGACTCTTACTTTTTTCTATATTTATTTATAAATTGTTTGCCCCATTCACTTCCGGGAACCATTTTCTCCACATACTTCCGATGAGCATCAGTTCCTACAAGTCTCTGATCGGCAGGAACACCAGAAGGTGCATCATTATTTGTAATATCTTCGGATACATCTTTAATCCAGGACTTAAACATAATGTTATCTTCGGTGACACAAATCAGGTAGTTAGTTCCACGACGAATAATCTTACCAACCAATCCAGTATTCAGATTTTCGACTATACTACCAACGGCATAAACTTTCTTTTTAATAAAGTTTTCACGAAGACTTTTCCAATCAAACTTAGGAGCAATCTCCCACATATTCCATCCTTCTTTGATTTCCATCGCAGCACGAAGAGTATTATAGAGGTCTTTTGTTTGCTTACTATTCATCGTAGAGGGAATACCTTTACGGAATGCTGCAAAATCTCCTTCTGCTGCTGCTTTTCTTTGCTTTGATGCAGACATTCCTTCTGTTCCTTCTGCATCAGGATCTCTATCTCCAGCAGAAAGAACCTCTACATTATCAAAGGCATAAAGTTTTCCATTGTAGTCATTTGATAATCTCTCAAATTCCTGAACTCTATCTCCACCACCAACAATTCTTACATTTGTATATCCATCATTATGTGCCTTCTTCAGAACATCGAAGATTGTTCTATTTGCAGGATCATTTACAATCTTCTCACTATGAGTCGGATACATCTGTCTCATTACTGAAACCTTTGTATCAGGATCTAATGGATTCTTTTTCTTATTTTGACTACGTGAAGGTACAATAATATAATCACCTTCATCAGAACTTGCGGCAACCTTATCTAATAATTTTTCGTGTCCTGTTGTTGGTGGATTAAAACGACCAAATGTAACTGTCAGTGTTCCCTTTGTTTTTTCTACTGGTGGTGGTCCTTCTTGTGCAGGAGCATCTTGTGCGGCAGGTTGTTCTGGTGCTGCTGCTTTTTGTTGAGTCGGTTCTTGTGCTGGTTGTTTTTCGTATGTTGTTTGTGAAAGTTTCTTTTCTTTATCGGTTGATGGAGGATCCTGTTGTCCTACTCTCTGTCTCTTATTATAAAACTTTAGAGATCCTTTCTCTGTCTTCGCAACAAACTCCCCTTTATTATCATACCATCCACCATGACCATCACCTTTCAGACCCAATCTTGCGGCCTGTTGTGATGCAGTCTCAAATAAAAATTGGAAGAAACTCTTCATTACTTGTTCAGTTGTTTAATTATAGATTTTTCGTTTGTAACAATGTAACTGAGGACACTATTCCTCATTTTTATATATTTATCTATAATCTTATCTGCCTTGCTTGATGAGATTTTTTTATCAAAGGTCACATAGACATATGCTAGAAAGTCATTATACTTCCTTTTGGGTGCCTTTGAGTCCGTTTCAAAGGATTGTAATAATTCTTTAACTTGTGGGTTCATCATTCTATTTTATCCCCTATACAATAACTTAAGCATAGTAAATGCTCCAAGTTTCCCTTTTTGCTTTGCCTCCCTATATTCAGAGTCACTTCTAATGGTCATTGTCAAAGTCATTTTTTTATTGTTGCCACCTTTAATATCGATAAACCATTCTTGAACAGATGCAGGTTTTAAATATGCTTTCACACTTTGAACAGCAGGTAAAAAATCCCTTAAAGGGTCACTTGCACTCGATTCTGCTTTAGAACCAATAGCTTTCACAAGTATCATCGGCACCTCTACATCTTTCTTTTCCAATCTAAACTCTTCTTCAATCCAAGACTTTGTTGCATTTACATCACCATTAATCATGCCAATCAATTTATTTCTACATATAGTATTCATTCTGACATAGAGTGCTTCAAAAATTAAATTATCATATTTAAATAAGTCAAGAATTTTTTGTTGCAAAATTTTATTAGGAGTTTGTCTTGTAGTTGATAAAACTAGGTAATTATTTTTATTGACAGAACTGGGAAGACCTGGAATTTTAGAGTAAACATCATCCCACAACTCCTGCTTCAATTCCTCAACTGCTCTAGGATATTTTGTTTTCCAAGCAGGTTTTCTCATAGTGGTTGCTACATATGAATTTAATTTTGGTTCTTTCGATTTTGCAGTTCCTGCTTTTAAACTAATGCCCATAATTTTAGGTTCAATGTTTTTATTTTTGAACATAATAAAAATATCTCCGGGATGATTATTAGGAACACCTGTAGGTTTTTCCCTATAACCCCAAACAACTTTTTCTATTTCCCTCTGATGATTATAATCGTAAATCCAATTTAATATTCCTACAGCATTTTCTAATTTTGTTTTTCTCATGGCAGGTCTAATTCTTGCCATCTTCGTAATATATTCTTTAGCAGATTCAATATTACTATTATTTACAAAAGATTTTCTCGCACCATTAGAAGTTAAATCAAGACCCTTAATAAAATCCTCTAGTTCATCTGCAGTTTTAGGATGAGATCCAGAATTAAAAGCAAGTGCAGGAAAAAGTTCCGTAATTGTAGAATTAATAGTAGTCTGTTCTCCACCAGACAAATATGGAAGATCCGCCATAATACTTTTTAAGTATTTATTATGAAATTATAATCCTTTGAGATAGTCCCTCTCTTTCTGATATGGAACTATCTCACCAGTATAATGTTTCCATCCTTCTTGAATATCTGGAACTAACCATTGGTCAACACGATAACAATATTTCCAGTTCACAGGTTGTATACAATTCATCACAACTACCGTCCAGAATGATATGAGATAGTTGAGGATTGTATTCATTATTCTTCTATCTTCTTAACTTTGGATTTCTTTACCTGCTTTGAACTCCAGAATGCAAGTGCAATCAGAGCAAAGTAAAATATTGTATCATCAATCATCACAAGAAAAAAGATGACACTGCCACCATATCTTAACCAGTCAGGTAATCTCTTAGTCAGTTTACCTACCACTGGAGAAATCTTCTTTTCAAATTTGAAGTAAAGAATTGCTGCCAGTGTAACTGTAATCTCACTCATCGGAACGATAAAGTATAGAGATAAGATAATAAAGATGGGCCAGTAATGTCTCTCTGGTATTTTTGCCAAGAGAGAAGTATACTTATCAATCAGTTTTTTCATTATCTTCTTTAAGTGCTTCTTCGATTTGTTCATCAAGACTTACAATTGCTTCACGAATATCAATCACACGTTGCGGACAACATGTAGGATCATAAGTATATCCTTTTATATCAGTAAATAATGACTGACGAACTGCTGCTGCCTGATAGACAGATAGTTCTAATGTTACTTTTTTATCTTGACTCATAGGTCTCCCTCAACACGATTTTCAGAATAATGGACATCAAACTCACCACCAGGATATCTTGACTTGAGTTTATCAACATTCATCTCAATGATATCATCAAGAGAAATATTGAGACCCATACATGCCTGTGCCACATACCACATAATATCACCAAGTTCACGTTTCATATGAAACATATTTTCTTCGGTGACTGGTTTACCCTGAAAAATAATCTTCTTTACAATCTCGGTAAACTCACCTGCTTCGGCACACATACCAACAGAGGCAGTAAGAAGTCGATGGGTTTCAAAATCTTGACCTGCAAGTTCTTGAATACGATATACAAATGCTTCGTGGTCTTGACTGGGTTGAGATGTGACGGCATTCACAAACTCAAGATATGCGTCAGTATTTACGGTCATGAAAATTTAAATCCCTCAAATGATTTCTTCGGTCTATCCTCATTATTATACTCTTCTTCCCGTCCAGAGTCAAGTATATTATCTTGTGCTGACTGTTCACAATCATAAAGACGCATCTTGGAACGATCAATTCCAATCACAAATCTCTTATTGACTACAGTATCATTGTATCTGTTCTTTAATTGCTTCACCATTATCTGTCCAATCTGTTCAAGTTCCTCAGTGCTAATAAGGGCAAACATAAGATCAGCAGTAGCAGGGAGACCAAAGGACTCAGAAGTGTCAGTAAGGTCAACGTCAGAGCTACCATAACCGCTACGAGTGGTCTGGGTGGCAGATACGATAGGGACCTCGGCTTCGCCAGCCAACCCTCTAAGCTCCTCTGCAATAGACTTAATATAGCTATATGAATTGACAGACATCCCCGACTTATAACGGGAGGAAGCACATATATTAAGGTAATCAATGAAAATAATATCAGGTCTAAATGACTTCTTAAGTGCAAGCTCACTAAGAAGTGCTTTAAAATGTCCACTATGTGCAGATGCTGTAGGGTATTCTTTAATTATAAGTGTGCCTTGAGTTTTTGCTGCTAACTTAGTTACTTTATTCTCAAACGTTGACTTAGGCAAATCTACAATATTCTGAATAGCAACATCTAATAAGTTTGCGTCAATTCGTTCAGCAATTTTCTCTTCTGCCATCTCCATTGTAATGTAGAGAACGTTTTTCCCTTGGAGCAACACGGAGCTAGCAACATGGCACATGAATAAAGATTTGCCGACACCAGTACCAGCAAGCGCGATAGTAAGAGTCTTATTAGATATGCCCCCGCTCGTAATCTTGTTAAGGTATTCGAGATCAAACGAAACCTTCTCCTCCTTCCGGTGATAGTACTGATACCTTTCTTCATAGTTTTGTAAGTAGTCGTGTCCAATGTTGTTGTCAAAAGAAACTGCCAGTGCATCAGAAAGAATAGAAGGAATCGCATCCCTACTCTTCTTCTCATCATTTCCGTCTGCAATGTGAATCGATTCCATCAGTGCAAGATAAATCGCACGGTCACGACACCACTTTTCGGTGGTATCTAATAACCATTCATTATCTACTGGAAGATCTGTGAACGAATTACAGATATCTCTGGTTTCTTTAATCTCACTCTCGTTTAGATCTGTCCGATTCTCAACCTCAATATTTAGTGCTTCGGTTGTGATGGCAGAACCATACTTTACAATGAATTGAGTAATCTCCTCAAAGATTACTTTCTCACCTCTTTGCTCAAAATATGTTGGTTCTATAAATGGAATGACTTTACGAGAATAATTTTCGTTACATATTAAGTTTCTGAGAATTGTAGTCTCAATCCGTTCCATAAGAGAAAATCTTCTTCGCGGCAGCATCAAGTTGCTGCATTACTTCTTCTGTAAAATAAACTTCTGGGTCTTTTAGAATTGCCTTGGCATATACTTTTTTACCATCCATTTCATAACGACCGGCAACGTTCTTCCACATTCCGGCAAGTTCACCTAACTCAAGTAAACCATAATACCTATCAAGACCCCGATGATCATAAAATAAACGAATAGTGACATCCTTGTTTTCTTTACTCAGACGTGACTTAGCAGTCTTTGCCTTGATAAGATTTCCAATGACTTCTGTTCCATCTTTTTCTTTCTTCTTGCTAAGATGAATAATGGTACTGGCAGCATACTTAAGACCACTACCACCTCCCATCTCTTTAGTAGGAACATAAGAGCCGATAACATCATAAGTATGGTTGGTAACGATCATTGGAATTTTAGCCTGCCCTAACTTAAGTGTCAACATTCTGAAGGCACCCTTGATCAGTTGTGATTTTGTCATATCACGAACCAGTTTTTCGTTGAGTGCATCAGTAATTTCTTTCTCAGTCGAAAGCATTCCTAAAGAGTCTAGCACAAACATGCAGGGTTTGCGTTCTTCCTCAGGTGCTTTTTGATACATATCCACTGCCTTAAGTGCCTTACTACGGAACTCCTCAACAGTTACTACATTAACCACGACAAGACGTGTGAGATCAATTCCTCTGCTTTCTAAGAGTGACTTATTGACAGCTGCCTCAGTATCAAAATACAAGCAATATCCATCAGGATTAGAGTCCAGAAAATTCTTAACCACTGCGAGTGAGAAAAAAGTTTTTCCCGTAGAACTTTCACCAGCAATTGCAGTGATTTTGTTACCAGAAACACCCCCACGGATAGAGCCAGATACAAGAGCATTAAAGATGAACGAACCAGTGTCAACGTATGTTTCAGTTTCGTCAATGTCTGCTGCCAGTTTGGTAAAGTCATCTCCGATTTCCTTTACTATGTCTTTTAAAAAATCCATTATACAAAAAATAATTCAAGGTTTACTGTTTTCTCCACGTTCCACCCAATCGCATCAAGAATAGATTTGAGTGGGTCTAAAAAACTCTTTTCAAATTGTAATTCATAATCTATGTATTTGTCAAGACCGAGTTCATGTGGAAAGTCTTGAATAAATGAGATGACATTCTCCTGAATAATATTTGGTTTCTTCAGATAAATGAACTTGATTTTCTCACCATTATTGATAAGTGAGTATTTATTATCAAGTTTCTTTTCCTTAATGTAATGATTGAACAATAGTGCTCCACGGCAATGAATAGGTGTTCCCTTGGAATAGATGTCAGAATAAGATCTATACTTCACAACATCCGATACTGAACGGGGGAATGCGATTTGCTCCGGAGGAAGTGCCTTAAACTCTTTACGACATTTATCAATAAAGTCAATTACTTCTTCTTCAGTACCACTCATCATGAGTTTGAGACCATCCTTAATCATCGTTCTACACGGTGCAGGAGTGGATGATTTGACTGCCTCAATACCCATCATCTTGAGTTTAGGTTCCGAATACTGAACTCCTTCACTGTTCCATACATTGAGAATATATCTCTTCTTCGCAGTCCAAATACCACGTTCTGATATATTCTCACGTTTCATAATCATCTTTTGTTCATATGCCGAAACGTAATTCGCAAGTTCCTTATAAGATTTTTCGATGAACGGTTCCAACTTGTCTTCACAGATCTTATCAAGTAACTGAACAACTTTTGTTTTATCGTCAGACTTATGACTAAGAAATTTATCAACAAGAGGTCCCATATTAAGATAGATTGAATCAGTGTCAGATGCGATAACATAATCGACTTCTTCGGTTTGCAAAATCTTATTTAGAAATCCGTTCATCTTATTCTCAATCCAACGGATAGAGACTTGACCAGAAAGCGTAATCGCTTCCGCATTGACCAGTTTGTAGTAACGGAAATATTGATTACCGATAGCACCATATGCAGAGTTGAGTTGAATCTTGCGAGCCATCTGAATATTGTTGCATCTTGCAATCTCCTTCTCCAATGCCTTAGTCGGAGTTTTTTCATAATCCTGTTTTGCAATAAGCATCTTCTTCTTGTAGATGGTGCGATCCTTATAAATCTTCTCCATCAGTTCAGGTAGAAACCCACGGACATCTTTACGATACATGGCACCGTTAGCACACACTGCACTGTCCTTATACAGTTCAAAGGTCAGTTCTTCGTTAAGTATCTTATCAACTGTAACTGATGGGTGCCTGGTCTCACGGAGTGTCTCCGGAGAGATGTTGTACTGCATGATGAGATGAGGGTAAAGAGAGTTAAGGTCAAAAGACACAACCCAATCATACTTTCCCGGAATCGGTTCCTTAACATATGCTCCTGCATATTTTGCATCCTTGTCTGAACGTTCTTTGGGTGGAATTACAATGTTCCTTTTTTTAAGATAATTGTAAATGATCGCATCCCACATACGAACTTGATAGAACACATCATTATAATTCACCTTGGCATCATATGCCATAGTGATTGCGAGTTCAATCAGTTTCATCTTGTCTTCCATACGGTCAACAAGTTCCACGTCAATTATATTATATTCTACAAATTTCTGCCACCCCTTTGTATAGAAATCTTTAAATGTATCAAACTCAGAGTGATCAAGTTTCTTTTGCCCAAGTTCCACACTCGCAATGTAATCCAACCGATAAGACTCTTGTGCCTTATAAGTGAACTTCTTATAGAGATTTAGATAATCAAGTTGTGTAATACCTCCAACATCATAAGAGATCTGTTTACGACCCATTACAATAGTCTCACGTTCAGTCACCAAACCCCAAGGTGAAAGTCGTTTCATTAACTTTTCACCAAGAATGCGATCAATACGCCTCACCAAATAAGGCATATCATACAGTTCACTATTCCATCCAGTCACAACTTCGGGAGTATTAGTCTCAATCATCCACCAATTTATAAAGTCATTCAGTAACTCATACTCGGTTCTGAAACTTTTGTAGATAACATTCTCTTGCTTATTGTTGAATGGTCCCTGACCCCAGGTACGAATCTGTTTAGTAGTATAATCCTGCACAGTAATAAGAAGAACTTCTTCTGCGGCAGACTCTACATCAGGGAATCCATTCTCAGTCTTCACCTCAATATCAATTGTAGATATTTTGATCTTTGTAGTGTCAAACTTGACTTCTTCTTCAGGATACATTTCAGAAATATACTGATAGATGTATCGGTCATTGCCATAGATTTTAAAGTTTTGAACCCCATCATATTTCTTGATGAACTCTCTACAGTCACGAACAGTTCCTGGATCTATTGATTCAACATAGTCTCCCTCAAGAGTTTTGTATTTTGTTTCCTTATTCGAAGGGACAAATAATGTAGGATAAAACTTTTCTCTTGTAGCAAAGTGCCTTCCGTTCTCATACCCACGCACAAGAAAGTGGTCACCGACCATTTGAACGTTGGTGTAAAATCTCATTATGAATTAATTGATGTCGGACATGGGTTTCATATTTTTCCTTATGTATTATAGCATTCTTTCCGGAAAATTCCTCAAATACACTGATGAACATATAAAAATAATGCCAGTGATTTGGAGGAATGTATTGTGGAGACATACAAACAAAGATGTGATCAAAGTTATAATTATCAAACTTATAATCTTCTTTCTCTATATTTTTATAGTTAGGAACAACTTGTGCATTATACTCATTACGGACCTTATTCCCACTATTTTCGTTTCCTATCCAGGTAAAGGAATTAAGTTTCCCATTTCCTCCCAACCATGCTCCCCAATTTCCTTCATGAACTCTATTATGTTTTAGAATTTCATAAAATTCTTTTTTGTATGCATCTTCATCAGACATTTGTTCAGTGTAATCTCCACCAAAAACATCGTCATGATGATCAATATTGATTAAATCAATATTTTCATAATCAGCAATACTGAACAAAATAGAATCATGTTCATATCCAAAAGAAACACTATCACAATTTTTAATTCCTTTTAAAAATGTATTGTAACAGAATAATAGATTAGATTGATCAATATAAAAATGATTTTCTTTAAAATTACTTTGATCGAATAAGTTGTCCCATCTTATTGTAGGATTATCATTATAAAAAAAATCATTATAAGTTTCTATAGTTGGACCCATAATATAGTCCAAGTCAATACTTAAAACTTTCATTACTTATTAATCAAGTCATACTTATCTATCAATTCCGAATTTGGATCTGTTATTGTAAAAATTTTATCAGAATGAATCATAAAAGTTTTTTGATTCGTATAATCAATGAACAAAGGTTCAATTGTTTTATCCTTTAAAACTTGATATGGATTAATTAATTTACAATCAGGTTCTCCAAGTTCTGAAGGAGATTCTTCAATCCTCGTTATCAAAATTTGGTTGTTCATCAACACTATCAACTTTAGATTTTCCATTTACTTTTTCCTCATAGATGTTAACTAACATATCAACTGGTTCAACAATCGTGACTAACCAATCTGGCCGAATGGGAACCTGAGTATCTTTAGAAAAAATTAACCACGGTCGAAGAGAGATTTGAATTTGACCTTCATCCGAACCTTCTTCTCTAAAAATATTATTACCAGAAGTTACTGTGTGTGGATTATCAAAAAGATATCCAACTATATTCTCTTCAACAATAAGTTCTTTGACATCTGCAATGATGTCTTCTCCAGATTTTAATACAGCAAGTTTAATAGACATTTTTAAATTTTACCTCAAACCATTATAGCAATAAAAAAGAGGGATGTCAACTGGATTTGGCCAGTTATCCCTCCGTCTGCGACGACGATATTCAGTTTTATTTAGATAGATTCTTGTGTCTGTGGATTTGTTAAACTAATAATAGATGATACAAGTGTGAGTGGAACAAGAATGATTGCCCAAGCATAGACAAAAGCAAGGGCAGATGATTTGATATCACTTATCATTGTGTTGGTGTCATTTTATATGCACCAAATGTTGTTGCTGAGATTGCTGCGATGATTGCTAGAATTTCCATGGTTCAGGACGTATTAGGACAGAACAGGGTACAACACTCCCCAACTAAAAAGAGATGCTGCTGTACCAAAAAGTATGGTAGTCATGGTGAAGTTCATAATGGTCTCCATCAGATTACATAATTATATAGATTATACTGTATCACTATGATACACTTCTGTATCAACCGCAGCAAAAACTAGTCAGGGTATCAAAACCAGACCTTCTTTTGATGATGTTCGGGTACAATTCTTCCTAGAACAATACTTAGTAACCCATCCTCAAATTCAACTGATCTAACTTCCGTGTCCTCTGCCAATGTCCAAGATCTGGTGAAAGATCGTTGAGCCATTCCTCTGTGGACATAATTCGTTTCTGATTCGGTATCCTCCCTTTGTCCTTCGACAAAGAGTTTTCCGTCTTGTGTGTAGACATTTACTTCTTTCTTTTTAAATCCTGCAAGTGCAAGTTCTAGTCTTGATTCTACTGCGCTGACCGTGACTAGATTGAATGGAGGATAATTCTTTGTTGTTTCGTGGAGATTAAACAACCTATCGAAATATTCATCCATTCCTATGCTATTCCTATTTATGCGTTCCATCAACGCAGGTAGGTCCGCAGCAGTATACCGTGCAAGGTTTCCCATGATTCTTAGCTCCTTTAAAAGCGAGTTTGTGTTTTGTGGACCCCGAAGGCATCCATCATTATTTATAACAAAGCATAAAAAAAACGGAGTGTTGAACTCCGTAAATTTTTATTCGGTTTCCTCTGTCCTTTTCTTTTTAGACCCAATATTGTATTTGGTCTCAAGGATCCAGTCTTGCTTATCTCTAAATGCAAGAACTTTAATTTGATTGAGTGGTGCGATGTCCTGAATTTTATCGGCATCTACAATACTAATCAGACCCCAGTCGGCAAGTAGTTGTGCAATACGATTACGTCTCTGAACATCATTCAATGTTAGATTTGCATGTTTACCATCAAGGGCAAATAGTTCTTTAAAATGCACAAGGTAATATCTTCCTTGTTTGTGCAGAATGTGACAGGACTGATAGATTTTCTTTTCCTTTCTAGACGCAACTCCGATACGAGTCAAAGTTTCACGCACTTTTAGAAAGTCATCTGGTTCTCCTAGAACCACTTCCACCATTTGGTCTTGCGACCACTTCACTTCAGCTTCTCTAACAACACTCATCCTTTTCCTCCAGTATCAAATTTTGATTTAATAAAATTAAGTTGTTCTTTTGTTAGAATTTTCAAAGCCTGTTTTGCCTTTTCATTACTATAACCATAATAACGTTTGACATAATCTAGATCTTTGATCTTATCTTGTCGGAGCCAGGGAGAAAATCTCTTCTTTTTCCTCACAATATTTATAAGGAAGTCGTATTGTAACCTTTTAGGAAGGAAATTATACTTATTCATCTCATTGACAAACATCAAAGTATCAAGATGTCCAGAGAAACAACGATTGATAATATAAGGAGGATATTCTTTTTCGAGTGAAGGGTCTTCATCAATCAAATGCTTCTTAGTTTGATTGATAGAGTTGAGCCAGTCTTTCAGTTCAGTCATAAAGTAGAAGGTCAAGAACGTTTACAGTTTCTTTTTCGGTGGGATAGTTGGTGACAAGAAGTTCTGTCTTTACATTCTCATCAGTTCCTTTCTCACCACGGTGTGCCATGGAATATCGAAGTTTCCATTCACGCAAATGATAATCTTTATACAGTTCCAACAACCTATCATTCACATTATAGGTAATCATAAACTCATGCGGACACTTATACACATCTTCGGCAAACTTATCATGGTCAAAGAACTTATGCATCTCACGGTCCTTACCATAAAGAAAGTCTTTGATATCATAAGGTGGATCAAGAAATACAAATACATCCTCACCAGGAGCATTCATAACCTCCGAGTAATCAATATTTGTAATCTTCCATTTCTCTGTAAGTTGGGAATACTTCTTTAGTTTCTCAATACCAATAAAAGAAAAGTTAGAACGAGAAGCAGTTTTAGAAAAAGTGCTGTTCTCGGTCAAACCAGAAAAGCTACACTTGTTTAGAACAAAGAAACTTACGGCACGATCAAGTCCATCCTGACTATTGATATCGTCCCGTGTTTGATTAAAGAGTTCTTTATGTGCAGCATCCTTATCATCCTGAGATTGATAGTTTGATACTCTTGACTTAATCTCATTCAGACGATTAGATAATTCCTCACCATTATCCCTCAACTGAATCCAGAAGTTATAGAGTGTCACATACTTATCATTAATCCATACAGGGACATCTGGGTATGCCTGAGTAGCATAGAATGCCACAGAACCACCACCAATAAATGGCTCACGGTATTCTTTAAAGTCTTCAGGAAACCATGGTGCCAAAGTCTTTGTTGCCTTAGACTTACCACCAGGATATCTCAGACAAGTTTTAAGAGGAAAGGTTTTCATAATCACGAGGATGATATTTCAAATATTCCCAGAAGGTCAATTTCATTTCCTTCTGAGTCATACCACAATGTTTTGCGGCAGTAGGTAAGTTCATTGTAGCACGAAAAAGTGCTTCATTTGCTTCCTTTACATTCTGGGGAGTAGTTTTGACTTTCTCCCCCACCAGTTTGCTTTTATCAATTTTTAGTAGTCCCATCAGAAAGTATTAGCAGTATCTAAAAGTTCTACAAGGTAATCTTGAAAACTCAGAGTGCTTTCTGCCATTACCCGATATCCAGTTCCGACATATAGTTGTCCCAATAAAACTGATGCTGTAGCAGTTCCCCAAAAGATATAGTAGAACTTGGACTTAACCTGACACTTTTTCGTTTGTTTCATCGTAAGTAATAATAATTTTTTTAGTGATTTTACCTGTGTTATCGTAAGTAGAGGCATACTCTAACTTACCATTTAAAAGTGAAACTACATTATCTAGTTGATATTGTGTTATATACTTTTTAAATCCTTCATCCATCCAACTCTTATTTGATCCGGGTTCATTAAATCCTTCCATTCTCAAACTCCTTTACTAAACGTTCTGATTGTTTTTTATCAATTCCACAAGGTGCATTTCTTAGACAAATTATAATACACTCAGTATCACTGATTGTGGGTTTAATTGTAAATCCCCATTTATCAAGTTTACCTTCGATAGGTGCTTCGCATGGGTCGAATTCATGTGGCATTATTCTACTCCTTGAGGGAAACTATCAATTTCAGTCAATTCATAATACCAATCCTCCATTACAGTATTGGCAAGAAATCTACCACTCAATCTTGTCACTTCTTTGGCGGCATACTCTTTATCAGGTGCCTCAATCCAAATGTCAATGACCTTACCTAACCTCAACTTTTTAATATCCAGTTCAGACAATCTCTTACAGGCATCTCTCACGGCATTACCAGGAGAGTCATCGACCTGAGATCTTAATCGAATGAATACTAATGCTTTAAACTTCATGGTCGTTCCACCTCTCATCAAGTGCTTCATTAATAATCTACTTTAACTCAATACGTTCTTCAGGTGTGAAGATTGTACGATGCTTTACTGGCATTGGAGGGATATCCCTCTTAGAATTGGTATTACCCTTAGAGGGAATACTCATGCCTTGTGTATCAATTTTATCTTGTCTCATTTGTAGTAACTCAATGAACCATTCCCATTCCATTTAATTTATATTCCCAAATAAATTATTGATTACCATAGGAAGTAAACGATGTTCTGCTCTCTGAACTCTGTGATGTAAGGTTTCTTCTGTATCTCCGGCACAAATAAGAACCGAAGAAGAATCAATACATCCCCCAGAATCTAACTCTTCAGTGACATAATGAACTGTACATCCAGTGATTTTATCACCACTGTCCAATGCCTGCTTAACGGCATTAAGACCTTTATACTTTGGAAGTAATGATGGATGAATATTAATTATCTTATTCGGAAAAGCATTAATCAATCCCGGTGTAACAATTCTCATCCAACCTGCAAGAACTACTAAATCAACTTTGTGCCTATTAAGTTTATCGATGATTTTTTGTTCATCAATACTCTTAATACGACAGTTGGGAATACCCAATCGTTCAGCCCTTTCTTGAGCACCACACCCTTTGATATTGTAGATCATAACCACAACTTCATGGTCTGGACAATTCTCAACAATGTTCTCAAAGTTAGTTCCGTTTCCAGAACACATGACTCCAATTCTCATTCAAGTCACAGAACTAGTTTTTTAGAGTTTGGAGTAATCAACTTACTACCAAACATTTCATTATACTTCTTACAGACATCCTCTTGGACTTCTGCGACATATACGACATGAGTTTTAGAAACCGTGATCTCTGGGTCTTCTTTACTAATTACGGTTGCCCATGGAGCAAATCCAACACCATTATTAGTTGGAAGAACTACAAGACCATTTTGGACTGTGATAGTTTCTTCTGTTTCGGATAGAAGTTCTGCAATAACTTCTTCTCCGGTCACAATTCGTAGCAGTTTTACATCAATCATTTAAATTCACACTCCATACATTATAGTTATAATGAAAATATGCATTGGCAACCATACCAGCCATGGACAACCAATAGACCATAATAAGGGCCATACCAATTTTAGTTGGAATTCTTGTCATTGGAACTCACCCTGCTTTTTTATTGTAAGAATTTCTGGTTTTGATATTTTCGGTTTCTCCTGTTCTTTCCAATCAAAAAAAGTTTTATCCTTCATCCAATCAGGACAAACAAAAGGTTCTTCTTTGACTTCAAGAACAACCCACCGACCATCTTTCCTGATAATCCTTCTTTCGGCAACTAAATCATCCATAGAATTTAATTTAATTTTATTACAATCACCACATAGGTCTTGCAAATTATTTGGATCTAAACGCATTGACCAATACCTTCTTATGGGATAAATGTGATCAACACACATATGCACATTCTTTCCCTCTACACCACAGTGATTACATCGCCTAATACCATTTTTTTTATAAACAGAATTGATGTGAGCATTTCTAACTTTTTTCCATTCATCACTTTTATACCATTTAAAAGCAATATCAGCAGGAACTTGAACAGGAGCAGATTGAACTTTTTTTCCTTTTGGTTTGTTTTTAAGTATCTGATTGTGCTTTTCAGATCCTACTTTAACCCATACATGCTTTTTTTGATAACTGTCCCATTTTCTAAAATGATTTTTTTTGAACTCCTCAAACTGAGATCTTTTATATGCTTCAAAAGACTGAACGGATCCGTCTTTATTTTTAATCCATCTACTCATTGGAACTCGCATTCTACCATAATTTCAGTCAAACAGGCAAGTAAGTTTATTTCCTGATCTGCCACAAATGCCATTTGATACTGATACTTAGCAAGCACAAGCACAGCAGCAGGAATACTATTCGGAACCAAGGAA
>JACKZZ010008808.1_pt1 | contig 73151 bp, 91 predicted proteins | sample 8027871 | NCBI WGS metagenome assembly JACKZZ01 (sample SAMN15724774, study PRJNA655200) | protist metagenome | isolation source: fluorescence activated cell sorting (FACS) single amplified genomes of... | place: USA: West Boothbay Harbor, Gulf of Maine | collected 2000-07-19
CACCTATAGTAATTAAAATTTCATTATTTTTTTCATTGTCATATGGTTTTACTCTTTCATATAGATCCATAGTAGTATTATGTTGTTCGGTTTTGATATAATCTTGGATATTACAATTAGTGTATATTGTACTACACCATGGTTCTAAAGCACGTAATAGATCTATATTATTTTGGTGTGAAATAATTCCTACATCATATTTAGGATTAATAATTGGAAATTGATATTCATCATTTCGGATCCAATCACCCCACTTTCTAATAAAATCCATTCTACACCTACCCATAGTTGATTCATAATCATCATTTACAATACCAACTCCTTTATTCCATCTATGTCCCCTACAAGTTAAATGATAAACAAACGCATCTCTACTTTGAACCATCTCATAACCAGCTAAAATCCATCTATTAAAAATATCTGAGTCTTCATACCCATAGGGTGCAAATGTTTGATCATGTCCTCCTATAGCAAAATGATCTTCTTTATATAATACCCAAGGGGCAAATATACCTTTTGTAGTTATATTTTTAAATTCATTAGATTTTTCATTGCAAAATTTTTCAAATTCATCTAACTTAAGATCATTATGATCCATTCCAAAATCCATTACGATTTTCTCTTTACCTGCGGGGTGGATTGGTGGTTCTATTCTAGTTGCACATACTACTTTACCTCGTTCTAAATGTTTTAACATATTTTCTACATAAAGGGGACCTATAATCATATCAGAATGCATTATGCCTACTATCTCATTAGTAGCTTGTCTCATTCCTTCATCATAAAAGAATGTATGTCCTTTTCTTTCTTTAGAATTTATTTTTATTACATTGTCATCTTTTAATGCCTCTAACCACTCAGAGGTATTATCAGTAGATCCATCATTAATAATAACCATCTCAATATCCTTATAGTATTTTCTAACTGAGTTGTAAGTATTAATTAGATGTTTTTCTGTATTATAACTTGGTATTATTAAACTGATTTTTTTCATTTTAGGAGTTTTTAGTTGTGTTATTTTTATATAAAAATTCAGCAAATTCAAAATCTAAGGGTGTATCTATATCTATTGATTCTATATCATCTAATTCTATAAATTTATATTTACCACAAATAAAGTTTTTATGTTCTAACATTTTTTTTCTTTTACATAATACAATACCAAATGTTGGGATTTGGTATGCTTCTAAATCTTGTGATTTTGGCATATTATTTAAAGTATAGTTTATGGGTTTACCATCTTTAAATAAAAAATTTTGGAATTTTTGAACAGACATTATAGAATCACAATCTGTATTAAAAAATAATTGTATTGCTTTTAAGTAACTTTCATGTTTAATTAAGGGACACGTAACCTGTGCTATTAATAGATTCTCTGCTTTAGTAACTTTTGCAAGATATTCATGATAATCACTACCACTACATTCAGAGCTAGCATAATATACTTCTCTTTTAAAAAATTCTATATTATGTTTTTTAGCGATTTGTATTGCTTCTTGACTATCAGTGTTTACTATAATTCTGTCTACAGGTAATTGTTTAATTTGGTTAATCTTTACTTCTAATAAGTTGGAATCTGAAAAAGGTTTGAGATTTTTATTTTTAACTCTCTGAGATCCTGCTCTTACTGGTATAATTGCAGTTATATTATTCATTTTTTGGTCTTTATATTTTTATAAAATTCTGAAACGCCCTGAGATAAATTTAATGATGGAGACCATCCAGTATTTTTTAACTTTGTATTCTTACCTGTAATAAATGTTTGGTCACCAGTGTATCCTTCATTTTCTATGATTTTAATTGTTTCTCCCATAGAGTTTGAAATAGTATCTATAATACTTCTTGGTGTACAAACTTCTTCATTTAATACATTAAAAATATTATTATCAGTTTTACTATTTGTAATAGATTGTTCTAAAGCAGAACAAACATCATTAACATGTACTAAACATCTAACTCTATCTTCTTTCCCAGTAATTGGTACTTCTTTATTTTGTATAGCATAACTTAAATAGATACTTACAATACCTTGATGTAAATTATTAAGATCTTGGTATGAACCATATGTTGCAAATAATCTGTATATGCTATAAGTTATATCTTTATGTTCTTTTAATAGTTTTATATAATTTTCAGATGCTAATTTACTCACACCATAAAAACTTATTGGGTTTGGAATACAATCTTCTGTTGCATTATTGGCATTTCCATACACTGCCATTGAGGAGGTAAAAATTACTTTTTTAGGTTTTATACTCAGACAAAATTCAACTAAATTAACTGTTGCTTTACAATTCCAATCGCAATCATCTTGGGGATTTGTTAATGAGTAATAACCCCCAGATTGTGCTGCTAAATGAAACACTATATCATAATCTTTATCTAGTTTATTAAAGTGTTCACTTTCTGACATATCAAAATTAAAAAATTTAAACGTTTGTTCTAAATTAATATCTTGTTTTTTATCAAGTATATGCACTTCATGGATATCTTTTAATTTATTAGCTAATTTTTTACCAATAAATCCTGCACCCCCTGTAATTAATATCTTCATTATAATAATTTCATGGTTTTTAAATCTGCTATACATTTTTCCCAAGTAGAAAAACGTATAGCTTTATCATCTATATATGCAACCGCATTAGGTTTACCAAATGTAACATCTTTTATATATAAATTTAACTCGTTGTTTTTTAACCACTCCCAGATTAGCTCTGTTCCTGTTTTACCATTTATTAAAGGTCTTGTTGGGTTGGATTTACATGAATATACTATTAAATCAAATTTTTCTGATAGTAGTTTTAATGATTCAGTAGTTCCTTCTAATGGTTTACCATAGATTGTACCATCATGAAAGCCTCTTGTCATATCGTGTATAACTTTATCAAAGTCTAAAACTAAAGTTGTTCTTTCTGATTTTTCTACTGTATTTACAAAAGAGGTTCTAGAATCTATACTTCTATATCTTTTTTTCCAAGGGTATAATTCACGTTCTAATCTATCTATTCTTTTTTGTAATATAGATTTTTCTAACTCAATTGCATTATCTATAAAAGAGTTGTAAGTGCTTTTTAAATCTTTTAATGAACAAACTGCTAACCTTGTTTCGACTCTATCTAATAAGTTATCATTAAATAATTTCATTACAAAGGTTTTACTTTTAGATGTTAAATTGCCCCCTATAGTTGTGATAAGATTATGTTTTTTTGCTAATATTAAAGCAGATCGTATAAGATTAAAAATTTTATCACTGTCCACTTGATCTTTATTCATATTTAAACTTCCTATAATATCAGACCTTCCAAAAACTAAACCTTTTAAAAACCCATCATTTAATTTTAAAATTTCATCTAAATTTTTAATAGCATTTACAGTTTCTATATTTATATAAAAATTATATAAATGTATTTTATCTTTAAATACTTCTTCACACATCATTTTAAATTTTTTAAATGCGTATTGAGTTTCTATCATTGGTGCAACAATATTGTTAATATCTAAATCCATACATGTTATACTGTCTGTTTTAGCTTCACAACCCCCAATTTTTATTGTAGAGCTTAACGAATGTTTATTGCAAATATTTAAAATATCATTTACATCTTTATTTGATGCTCCTTCATCTTCAAATGAGATTTTTAAACCTATAAGTCCATTTAGTTGAACCATTTTAGTTATATTATCCATATTGTCTATCATATTTGTTTAATTATTTTAATTTTTAGGAATTGTATCCCACTCATCGTATCTGCTGTCCTTGATTATTTTTGTTAAAAAAGGATCTAATTCTATCCGATTATCAGAATTTACAATTTTTTTAAATTCAATATATTGCCTATCTGGATTATGATAGCGGGGGTTATTTGGATTTTCTATGAATTCTAAAACTTTTTCAACCATATCAAAACCTCCGGATATATCCATTTTACCTGTTTGACTAGGGTATTTACTAGAATATAAACTTCTATAAAAATCAATACCCGTTATATATAATTGTTGTATGTCATATTGTAATATATCTATTATAGCACCAAATCCAGAATTAAGTGAACTATTTGTGTTTAATTTAATTTGATTATATACATCAGTATTGATAAATCTAATATTAAATTTATCAAATATTGACTTAGGTGCCCCCCTAAATGTACCTTTTTCTATAGGATAAGGGCAACATATAAATTTAATTTCATCATCAACACCTTTTAGAATTCCACCAGAATTAGGATCAAAATCTAATGAATTATAGAGTATATTAGTATAACTACCTATGAATGATTCGTTACCATTTATCATTTCTATACCTCGATTGATTCTAACAACTATATCGAAACTATCAATATACTTACCTTTCTCACTAAAAAATACTGATTCCGCAGGTCCTATTATAGCTACTTTTTTATTTTGTAAAAATTTTTTATAATTTTCATCATTTATTTGTAAATATTCCATTTGTAAGACTTTTATTTATAAAATTTTCCAACTATTAGGTATTAAATCTTTTGAACTATGTTTTATAGAGGATCCAAACCATATATTAGGAACAGTGATTATTTTGTTACTATTTTTATTTAACCATGCCCCCCACCAACTAAAAGTAGAATTAGTAATAATATTATTATCACATAAGGACATTAGATATAAATCAACTACGTCTGGGTTATTTTCTATATAAAATAAATTATTTCTATTTAAATTTTCTTTACACCAATTTATATCATCACTAAAAACTAGTATATTGTGGTTAGGAAATAAATTTAAGGAACGATTATAATATTCAATAGGTGGTTGAGGGTGATGGTTAGGATATTTTAAATAATCCCCTCTTCTAATATGTAAGGAGACTGTAGAGGATGTATTATATAATCCAATTTGAGATTTAGCTTCATTTAAATAAGAACAATCCTGTAAGAATAAGTCTAGGATTAGGTTTTTGTAATGGGAAAAATATTTTTCTGATTGGAAAAACCCATCTAGGGTAATATTTTTTTCTAATGGAAGGGGGCTATATTCAAATGAAGGTTCATTATATATGGGGTGTTTATACCCTGTATTTATAAAAGGTATCTTGCTTAAGATATTACTTTTATATTTGTTATACATATCCCCATGGATATTAGATTGGGGGGTAAGAACTGCCCAGTCAGTCCCTAGTTTATAAGCTAAAGCGTATCCTGCCGCTATTTGGAATAACATATTTCCTAGACCCCCTTTAGGATTAATTTGTATCATTGAATTTTATTATAAGGTGATTGATTACGAATTTCTATTTCCATTTTAGTTATACCACTATGGGTTTTTGTTTGTCCTGCTTCTTTGATACGATTTTGGGATCTTATTTGATTAGATTTGCTTTCATTAAAAGTATAAGTAACAAAATCTAATACTCCAATTTTCTCAGCTGGGCACATTTCTAAACAGGGAAAACTACCTGCTAAGTCTTCAGCATGGAGATAATATTTTTGGGTAAGAGTATATTTTAGGGAATTTTCTTGTATTTTTTTATATAAATGCCATTTAAAAGTTCTTAAATGACTAGCACGCCATAAATCCTTTCTGTATGCATTATTTTGGTGGACTACATCAGGATAATGACTATTTTGTGGAAATGGCCATGAATATTCATCTCCCCCCTTCCATACAACCATTTGCCCATAAGTCATCCAGGGGTCCTTTTCATTATAGTATTTATTTAATCTTTCTAGAGTATCTGGATAGGCTAACCAATCATCCCCATCTACATAAACTAAAATATCTTCATCATCATCAAAAAATTCTTTTAATACTTTGGGAGAAGTGTTATAACCCCGCCTCATATTTTCAGGATTTCTACGAATCGTAAATAAAGGATTATCTCCTACTATAGCATCTACTAATTCAAAGGTATTATCAGTAGAAGCATCATCTATATAAAGAACTTCATAATTAGTATATGTTTGATTTAAAATACTAGCTAAATTAGGTTCTACCCATTCAGCATTATTATATGAGGGAATTACTATTTTAAATTTATTTTCTTTTTCCATACTTTAATATTATAATGTTCTTTGTACATCATCTTAGAAACATCACTACAGTAATCATAAAAATCTTTATCTGTTTTTAATTTATTAGATAATATACGGGCTTTTTCTACATCATCCACATCTACTGCTAAATCAGGGTGACATATTCGTTGTGTGTCTACTTTTTTATTTCCAATACAAGGAATACCGAAATAAGCACAGTTTAAACTAAATGTACCTGCTGCTATTGTAGGCATTAAATGTACTGCGTATTTAAACGTAGATAACGTTTTCATCCAATCTATCCATGACATTCGTGGAAGATGATTTAAATCATGTATAATATCTTCATTTTCACGTTTAGCATGAGAATCTTGTGTCCATTTATCTACCCCAAATTCATCAGCAACTAAATAACTTTGAAAACCACCATACCATCTTGCAAAGTTACCTCCTATAATTACTTTATCTTCGGGTTGAGGAATGATATTTTTAATTAAATCTTCAATAAGAAGAGTAGGCATTCTATTTATTTCTTTATTTGGAAATAAACCTTTGTAAAATTTCATATCATATTCATTATGAGCAAATATACTATCACAATTTGATAATGAATTATAAAAATTAAATTGGTCTACTATTTCATAATCATTAAACCACCAACTAGGACCTTCTTGCATATAATGAACTTTACCATTATGCTTTTTTAATTTTTCAATTATATTAGAAGCAAGTAGAGCAGAAGCAGGATTTGATTGGTTTCCTATTTTAGTTCCTTCTGCGCTTAAATTCAATTTGCCTTTTGGTATAATTACAAATATATGATCATAATTTTGAACATTTAAAATATTATTTATATTAAAATGATCGGCTTTTAGAGCATACATCCATGCAAATTCAGTTCTCATGTTTGGATGGTTTGAGGGTATTAATCCTTCAAATCCCATTTCTGTTAAAAATGCTACTTTCATAATATATTATCCCAATGGTTAATCATTTCATCAATCATAGTTTCAAAGGTATATTTAGGTTCCCATCCTGTAAGTTTTTTTAATTTAGTTGAATCACCTTTTAAATCTTTTAATTCTTCAGGACGTAAATATTTAGAATTTGTTTTTACATATTGTTTCCAATCTAAATTTAATTTATTAAAAGTATATTCTACTAAATCTTGTACTGAATGAGATATACCTGTTGAACATACAAAATCATCTGGATTTTCTTGTTGTAGTACTAACCACATTACTTCAACATAATCTTTAGCATGACCCCAATCACGTGTTGCTTCTAAATTTCCTAATACTAATTCATTACTAAGTTGTTTTTTTATTTCAACTGCAGTTTTTACTATTTTATTAGTTACAAAATTAGTACCTCTACGTGGTGATTCATGATTAAATAATATCCCATTAGAAATAAACATCCCATAAGAATTTCTATAGTTTTTACAAATATTATAAGCAAAAACTTTAGCACAGCCATAAGGACTAACAGGATTCATAGGGGTAGTTTCCCTTTGGTAACCATCTTTATCTATACTATTACCAAACATTTCACTACTTGATGCTTGATATATTTTGGCGTTTGGACATATTAATTTAGTAGCTTCTAAAAGATTTAAAACCCCTAAACCAGTACACTGGGCTGTATATAAAGGTTGATCAAATGAAATTCTTACATGTGATTGAGCTGCCAAATTATAAATTTCATCAGGTTTAGATTTTTGTAAAACTTTCATTAATGAAGATAAATCTATTATATCTGCATATTCTAATTTTAACTTTTTAAATATATTATCTGGTATTCTTGCTGTTTGATTTTCTGCCACAGAATTACGTTTGAGGATCCCCCAAACTTCATATCCTTTACTTAATAAAAATTCAGCTAAATATGAACCATCCTGACCATTTATACCTGTGATTAAGGCTACTTTATTTTCTTGCATTTTTATAATTTTCTTTAAACCAATTAACTGTTTCTTTTATACCTTGCTCGAATGGTGTATACTTAAAATTAGGTAGTAGTTCTTTGATTTTAGAATTATCTGAAGGTTTTTGATATTGCCCATCTGGTTTGCTGGTATCAAATATTACTTTACCCTTAAAATTAAATTCATCAACTAAAACTCCAACTAAATCTTTAATTGAAACTTCTTCATCACCACTTATAATTAAAGATTCTTCACCAGCATAATTTTCTACAACCCATTTTGAAATTTTAGCTATATCTTTTGAATAGATAAATTCTCTTAAGGGTTTACCACTACCCCACACAATAAAATCTGTATTGTTTTGTTTAGCTAAATACAATTTATGAATTAACATTGGCATTACATGACCATGTTCCAAAGAAAAATTATCATTAGGGCCATAAATGTTAGAGGGTATAATTGATGTATAATTTAAACCATATTGTTCACGGTATGCCCTAATTTGAACATCTGCCATCCGTTTAGCATATGCATATGGATAATTTGATGAATGGGGTTCACCTAAATGAACTTGGTTAGGGGTTAAAGGATATTCTACATTATCAGGAAACACACAAGTAGATAGAAATGCAACTAAATGTTTTACACCTGTTTTTCTAGCTGATTCAATAACATTAGTATTAATCATTAAGTTATCATAAAAATACTCACCTTTATAATTCATATTACCTCCTACTCCTCCTACTTTCCCTGCACAATGAATTACATGAGTAGGATTGTGATCAGTAAAGGCTTTTAAAGTTTCTTGAGGGTCGATTAAATTATATTCTCTTCCTAATTTAATAGAAGAATCAATTGCAGACCCTACCATTCCTTTACCACCTGTAACTAATAACTTTTTCATAATGTATCATAAAACTTATTTTGTCTCTCTTGTCTTTTTATATCTTTAGGGTGATATAGACAATATTCTTCATTACCAGGTAAATCAGCAAATTTATCATAACCTATTAACTGTTCATGAACGGGTTTTGTCCATTTAATTCTATCAGGATCATTTTTATAAATCCTTAATTGTTTATCCGGAAAGTTAACCCAACCCTTATTATTAACATTCCAACCCCACTTTTGGGTATGTTCAGGAGTTAAACCTGTTACAGTATTAATTCTAGAAACCCAATAAGCTTCTACATCAGGATTATTTTTAATCATCCAAGGTAGAGCAGTACAAAGATATTCATCTGGATATTCATCTGCATCAATTAAAAATATCCAATCCCCATTACACATCTTAGTAAGATAATTTTTTTGTTGAGCAAAATTGTTATTTAAAGGATTAGAGTACCATATAAAAGGTGTTTTTGTATTTACGGTTTTAGCCCTTAAATATTCTTCTACTGCTTTAGAACCATTTTGTGAATCAAATAAAATAACAATTTCATCTTTTTCACGTTTATATTTTGTTAAAAAATCTACTAATCTTTGTAATTCATTAATTTCATTACAAACTGGAATTGCATAACTTATTTTCATTTTTTATTTATTCAGGTAATACCCCAATATACGAAAGTGCATCCATATAACCACGTTCTGGATCGAAAGATTTTAGGTTTTCCATATCCATTCTATGCTTATAATATTCACCAGATTTTCCAGGAATTGGGTATTTTATTTTATCTTTTTCCTCAACTTCAATTGCTTTTACAGCAGCCCAAGACCAATTATCTTTATCTGAACCATTAACAAATACCATTCCTGATTCAGGTTGATTAACTGTATTTGGGATCCAATATTGGTCATTTTTATCTTTATATATTAAATCTTTATATAACTCAGGAAGTGACATTAATTGTTGTTCCCAATATTCTTCACCATCTTTCATTAAAGTATTTGAAATAAAACCACAACCATAACACATATAATTAGTAATTTTTTCATTTACTTCTTGCTTATAACAAGCATCAGAACCACATTTAGGGCATATTATTAATTCATCCATTATATTTTACTTAATTTAGGTATTTTTAATTTAGGTAATGTTTCAGAATTTGTTATTTTTTTAAGTTTTGGTAAATTTAAAGTAACTTCTTCTGCAATTTTAACATTCTTGTCTAAAATTTCTATAATTTTAGCTTTCATATTTTCAAAAGCAAAATAAGTTCTACTATGATATCCCTGTCTTTTTGCTTTAGTTGTCCAAGTTTTATAATTATCAAATATTTCTTTATAAGCTCTATGTACTTCTTGGGGATTAGGTTGAAACCATTGAGATTCTGCAAGTATCATATCTTTTTGTTGAGCAGAGGGATGAACATTAGTTAAAGCTCCTTGTAATAATAATGTAAAATCATTTTGTAAAAAATCTAATTGTCCAGACCATCCTGAACATATAATAGGTTTATTTACTAAACTAAATTCTAATAAAGGTCTTCCAAATCCTTCTCCTCTAGTATGAGATACCATTGCTTTAATTTTAGGATGATTATATAATTCGTTCATTTCTTCATTAGTAAAATTACCATGTAATATATAAACATTAGGTAATTTTCCCTTACAACTACTACGAACTGCATTTACTCTATTCATAATTTCTCTTCTATCCATATATGAAGAATTAACTGAAGATGTTTTTAAAATTAATGCTGGTTGTTTCTTTTTATTTTTAAAGGTTTCATAAAAAGATTTAAGAGTAACTCCTATATTTTTTCTATCTTCACCCAAACTCCCTTGCATCCAATGTCCAACAGATAAAAAAGCAAAATCCTCAGGAATTGAATTAATATCCTTTAATAAATTTAATTCTGTAATTTCATCTTCTTCTATAGGTTTATATATATTTAAATTAGCACCTTCTAATAATACTTCTATAGGTTTTTGCATTTCTACAACACCTATATTTTGATTAGTTTTTGGATCTACTTTATTAAATTTAGAATTCAAAAATACTTGTTTTGAATGTTCTGATGAAACTATATTTAAATCCATTCTGTTCATACCTTCAACCCATGGAGCGGCACATAATGTAGTTTCTATTCCTGCTGTAAACCCTATATTAAATTTCCCAATAGCCTGGAATTCATTAGGAACTGTAACTTGAGCCCAAATATCTGGTTTTTGATCAAGGCCATTAATCATATGATTTTTTAAAAAATGCCATTCAGGGTGATCATTAACAAACCCAAAAGGAGTACTCCCCCACCTTTGGCCTAAAATTTTAACATCATATTTATCTAATTCTATAATAGATTTAACTAAATCTCTTGATCTTGCTCCATACCCACTATATGTGTCAATAGGGCAACTTATAATAAATGTATTTTTCATATTTAATAAACTAATTTATGTGGTAAAACTCTTTTTTCGTAATCTGTATCTTTTAAGAAATTATATTTTTCTCTTGGTTTCCAAGTTTGAAATAATTCTTCAAACCCATCAATAACTTTTTCAGTCATTTTTTCAGAAGTAAACCCAGCTTCATCACTTGTAGCCCATTCATATCCTTTTTTACCAATTGATTTTCTTTTTTTATCATCCATTTTATATAACTTCATTATCTGATCAACTACATCATTAAGATTATGATGATCATCATATATGTATGGTGTTGGAGGGGATCCTACTAACGTACTTGCTGCTGTGTAAACAGGTAATGCCCACTCACCATGTTTTTTATATTTACCATGATGGTTAGAAGGAAATTCACCATTAAATTCAATCCAATTACCTTTTTCATCTTCAAAACGCATTTGGTCTTGCATACCCCCAGTAACAGCAGCAATGAAAGGTGTACCTGTTAGCATAGCTTCAGTTAAAGATAATCCCCAACCTTCAGCATTTGATATTTGAATTACACCATCAGCAGAATTATATAATAAGTTCATTTCCTCTGTGGTTAATTTATGTTGTAAAATTCCTACTCTACAAATTTCAGGATCGCAAAAATATTCTATAACAGCATTTAAATCTGTTCCATGTTCAAATATAGCTTCGGTTTTTAATGTAAGTTGACATTTTTTAGCCTCTTCAGGAGATAATTTATCTATAAATAATTTCCAAGCCATTATAATATTAGATACTTGTTTTCTTCTAATATTTCTAGAATTAAATAATAAATGAAATTTGTTATCTTCAGATAACCCTATATTCTTACTAAAAGTAGTTAATTCAATATCATTATCTTCTAATATATTAAATTTGTTATTATTTAATCCATGGGGAACATATTTAAATATTTTATTTTTACCTCTATCACCTAAAACTAACTTATTAATATTAACTGTTTGTTTTGATATACCCATTAGTAAATCACAAGATTCATAAAATTCTTTGTTATACATTGGAGCTGGGTAGTTATCCCAAATATTAAGATAGCCAATTGGTATTTTTTTTCTAATCTGATCTTCACTGTGGAATAACCAAGAAAAATATCTAGGATCTGTAATTAATAGGATAGCATCTGGTTTTTCCCTGTGCATTATAGCTCTTACAACATCCATATTACCATAACCTTTAGTTGGATATAAATGGCAATAGGAATCTTCTAATCCATTAAAATCGTTTAATTCTTGTGAAATATCTATAACTTTACCTTCCTCAGGGTGTTCAACTGCTCCTGCTATGCAAGTCCAATTATAGTGATGACTTGAATTTAAAACAATTTCTCTACCTATTTGGGCAACTCCAGAATGAACTCTAATATCATCTGTTATAAGAAGTATTTTTTTTCTATCTTCTTTTTTAATATAACCTTCTTTCATTTTTTGTTTATTGATTAATTTCTAAATTATTGTGACTGTGTATTTTCTTTCTAAAATCTTCATCTGTAAGGTATAAATGAATAGCTCTATCAGATAATTTCTGAAATGAGAATTTACGTCTTACACATTCAATTTTAAAATTTTCAAATAAATCACTTTTTACTTTTACACTTGTAAGTGTCATGTTTTTTTTATCAGCCATAGCTTTAATTATTGGTTTATATTTGTCTATACGTATATGTGGATTATGAATTCTTGCCAAGGACATTACATAATTCGTCATCTTCTTTAAAAGGGCAAAAGGTGCAGTTCCATTTCGACGGTCTTGGAACGTGAAGTGTTTCTTTGTATCCTGTATAGTCAAATGCTTCATTTATAAATTCATTTAAAATTCTAGTTGCTTTATTAGTTTTATTCTTTCCAGAAGCTGGAGAAAATGTTTGTATACGTTTTTGGGGATATTCTCCACCTTCATATATTTTTCTCCTAACAATTAGGAATTCAATATCAATACTTTTTTCTGCCAATCCAAACTGTTCTGCAAAGAATTTTTTATATAAAATTAATTGGAAATGTTTTTCTTCATCTTTTTTAGCATATGAATTCCACCCTTTAGTACTTGTTTTAATGTCGATTATTTGAAATGTATCTGTTGGTTCATGGTATAACACAACATCTAAGAAGCCGTTGTATATAACGTTTTTATACGCGTTATTAGGCGTAATTGATATGGGTACCTCACAACCAACTAAAAACCATCCCTTTTTACTAAAATATTTACCTTTGTGTTTTTTAAGATATCTTAATATTCGAACCCCATCATCATAAAATTCTCTTATTTCTTCTGAAGAACTAAAATGTTGATTTTTATTCTTTTTATACTGGATAAGATATTCTTCCCTTAATTTTTCTTCTAATAACTCCTCAAGATCTTCTCTATCAGCAGCAGCTCCACTTTTTTCATACATTATATCTAAATAATATTGTACTACTTCATGAAATGCAGTTCCAAATACAGTATGAATACTAGAGGTTTGTCTTTTATGTCCTTCTTTATATTGAAGAGCCCATTTTTGAGGACAACTTCTAAACATCGAAAGTTGAGAGTAAGAAATGTTTTTCTGATAGCCAAAATTAATTGGTTCAGGTTTATAATTTCTTATTATTTTTACAATTGGGGGTATTTTTTTAGCCAAAACATTATTTTTTCCACTTATTCCTTCCTACTAATAATCCAATAATACCATAATTAGCTATATCCATAAAAGTATCTTCCATTCCTTCACCTTGAACAAAGTTTTTACCATTCAATAGTAAATTTTTTAATCTACTTATTTTATCAGTTAATCTAATAGCTAAACCTGTTAATGAGAATTTTTTATCATTATCATCATGTAAAATATCTCCTCCTAAAGCTATATTATTTAACCCATAATCCATATGTTTAGCAGCAAACATAGTATACATTTCCATTCCTATCTTCTTATACTCTTCAGATAATTCTGGGTATTCAGTTTCAAATAATTCTACTATCTCTTCTTTACTCATTGTCCCCATAATGTCTTTTTAATGTTTCTAAAACGTCTTCAGCTTCAGCTAATGCTCTTGCTGCTTCCTCTGCATTATTATAGAAATCACTTGTTGAGTGATCACCTATCCCAGCAGGATTTTCTGTTAATAATTCAAGTGTTAATAATGCTCTTTCTCTTTGGGCTTCAAAAGTTTTTTCAAGCATTGTTATAACTCTGTATTGTGCCATATTATAATTTTTTAAGTAATTGTTTTTGTTCTTTAATCTCTACTCCTAATTTATCAAAAATAATTTTGATATCACTCTTATTTAGTAATGTAATATATTCATTTGCCTCAGCCAAACTACATTTATAATAATTAGAAATATATTGTTTTACTTCTTTAGGGGAAGTTTTTATTTTTGATTTAATATACCTTAAAAACATTTTTTTCTTAGGTAACATTTCACAATAAAAATTATAAATTCCCCTTTTATCTGTAGGGTGGAACCTTTGTGCTATATTAGCAATATCAATATACCCCTCATACATGGATACAAATCTATGAACCATATAAGCATTAAAGTTCTCCCAAGATTTTTCCTCAAAACTATTGTAGCTAGATTTTTTATAAGTTAAATGTTCTAGCCATTCAAATATATTTTTAGGATTTAATAAGGACATCCTTATATTCTTCTCTTAATTCTTTTGGAAGTGAGTCCTCTAAAATTTTGCCTGTTTCAGGATCATAAAATACTGGGATTGGCATAACAGCATCAGAATCTGTTCCTGTTACAAATTTAGATACTTTTCGTAGTAAAGCTCCTTGTTGCCAAATTCTTCCCCCACCTTCAGTTTCTATAGCTGATGTGTTTTTTAAATCAATGTTTGGTTGTTGTTGCGGTTGCATAATTAATAATTTTTAAATAATATTAGGTTTAATTGTTTCTATAATTTTAGACATTAAAGCCATACAATTTACTTCTTTGTCTATTCTAAAATTTGATTGGTATGAATACTCATTTATATAATATGCTATCATACCTTCCTTTCCAGGAGCATATTCATTACTTTTATCATAAAGATAACGATAAAATCCTTCAAAATCACTTACATTTGAGTCAGCAATTATTTGTCTAATTGTTCTCCAATTAGGTTTTTTCTTATTTAGTTCTGAGAGTACTTTATCCATATAATTACTCTCTACTAATGTTGATTCATCTAAACTTATTGTGTTATTTACCGTAGATATCTGTATAGTATTAAGCATTTTACGTACATCAGGGTAATTGTTATTTACGATAGTTTCTAAATCACTTACACTATGTTTAATACCTTCCTTATTTGTAATCTTCATTAGATGATTAATAATATCTAATTTATTAGGTGGAACTATTTTTAAGGTTTGACATCTTGATTGTAAGGGATCAATAATACGTTCTAAATAATTACAAGTTAATATAAATCTAGTTGAACGTGAAAATGTTTCAATTACATTTCTTAATGATGCTTGAGCCATTATAGTAAGGAAATCAGCTTCATCTAAAATTACTATTTTTAAGGATTTAAAGGACATAGTACTAGCAAATCCTGATACTTTGTCTCTAATAGTTTCAATACCTCTTTCATCAGAAGCATTAATATATAACAAATCACAATCAATATTTTTAGCTATTAGTTTTGCTAAAGTTGTTTTACCAGTACCTGCTGGGCCATAAAATAATAAATTTTGAATATCATTTTGTGATATATAATCTTTAATTGTAGATTTAATATTTTCATTTCCTACATAATTATCTATATTAGTAGGTCTGTATTTTTCAACTAGTAAACTATGATTTTTCATATTGTAAATATAATAACTTTTATTGTGGATTCCAAACTATCTGCCCTGTCTAAATTCTCCATACATACTAAATTCCTTAGGTTTTTCTTCAGGTACTTCATATTGATGGGTTTCAATAGCATATAATTTACTATCTAAAGGAGATAATCTAAACTCACAGGGTTTACCTGTAGATTTAAAATGAGCTTCTAAAGTATCAGTTAAAGATTCATGTACTACTTTTTTCTTATCATCTACTAAAGTCCACTTGTCTCCAGGTGGTACTCTAGTAGCAATAAGCTTATTATGTTCAGTTTCTTTTATTTCCATATTACATTCCCATCATCATTGAAGGATCCATTTGTGGTTGTGGGGTATCTTCTTTAGGTTCATCAACAACTATGCACTCTGTAAGTAATACAGTTCCTGCTACAGCAGCTGCATTTTCTAATGCTGTTCTAGTTACTTTAGTAGGGTCAATAATACCATCTTTTTTCATATTACTAACTAATCCAGTTTTAATATTAAACCCAGCCCAAGTATCATTACCGGAATCTACTAGATTGTACTTACCTATCATTTGGGCTTCAACTGAATCTTTGCCCGCATTAACTAATATTTGTTCAAAAGGTTTACCACATGATTTATAAACTATGTCAGCTCCTATACATTTATTACATTTCGTTGAAGCTGGTATTGCTTCTCTAGCATATAATAAAGCTGCTCCTCCTCCTGGTACAATACCTTCTTCAATTGCTGCTTTAGTTGCATGTAATGCATCATCAACTCTATCCTTCTTTTCATTCATTTCGGTTTCAGTATAACCACCTACATGAATAATAGAAACACCACCAGCCATTTTAGCTAATCTTTCTTGTAATTTTTCAGTTTCAAAAGATGATTGTGCTTTATCGATTTGAGTAGTAAGTTCTTCTAACCTTTGTTTAACAGATTCTTCATCTCCCCTACCATCAATAATAGTTGTTTTTTCTTTTGAAATAGTTACAGTACGAGCTTCTCCAAACCACTCCCAAGAAAATTTATCAAGTTTCATTCCTTTATCTTTATCAAATACTTGACCTCCTGTTACTGAGGCTATATCTTCTAAAATTAATTTTCTCCTATCACCAAAGTCAGGGGCTTTAACAGCAGCTACTTTAATTGTACCTCTAGCTTTATTTACAATAAGTGTTGCTAAAGCTTCACTATCAACATCTTCAGCTATGATTAATAGAGATTTATTAGTATTAGAAACTGCTTCTAACATAGGTAATAAATCTTTTACTGAGGATAATTTTTGATTTAATACTAAAATATAAGGATCTTCTAAAGTACAAGTCATAGTACTATTATTAGTAACAAAATAATGTGATAAATATCCTCTATCAAATTGCATACCTTCAACAGTTTCTAAATAAGTATCTCCCGTTTTAGATTCTTCAATATGAACCACACCTTCAACACCTACTTTATCCATTGCTGTTGCTATTAATTTACCTACTTCAGGATCATTATTAGCAGAAATAGTTGCAATTTGTTCTAATTGATTTTCATCTGAAATATCTTCTGATATATTTTCTCTTAGATTATTAACTACTTCTTTTACTGCTGTGTCAATACCTCTTTTGATTTCAACAGCATTAGCCCCATTAGCTAAATGTTGTAGACCATCTTTAATCATTTCTCTTGCTAAAAGAGTTGATGTAGTTGTACCATCACCAGCTTTATCTGCTGTTTTAATTGACGCTTCCCTAACTAAATTTACACCTAAATTCTCAACGGGATCACTTACAGCTATATGTTTTGCTACTGTAACTCCATCTTTAGTTGATATTGGGGATTGGTTAGGTCTTTCTATTACTACATTTCTTCCGTTAGGACCTAATGTTGATACTACAGCATTAGCTAATGTGTCAATTCCTTTTACTAATTTATCTCTACCCTCAGGGCCAAATTCTATAATTTTACTCATTTTTATTCTTTTAATGGTTCAGTTTCTTCTAATATTTTTTCAAAATCTACTTCTTTTTTTACTCTTGCTAAGATTTGATTTTCAGGACCAACATAATAATCCTCTCCATCATGTTGTAATTTTGTAAATCCTTGGGTTGGTAATATTACTACATCTCCAACTTTACTTATGGTTTCAATAAATGTACCTGAAATTGTATGTTGACCAGGTCCTACTGCTATTATTTCTCCATGTTCATTTACGTCTTTTCCCATATCAGGAACTACAATTGAGCCATACTTAGTTTCTTCTGCCTCAATTGGTTTAACTATAACAGCGTTAAATAATGCTTCTAAATTCATATTCCAATTTTTTCTTTAATGTTATTTAAATTTGATTTAATGTTATCCCATTTATCTAGGTATTCCTGAATAGATGAATATTCTTTATTTTTTTCGTTTAATTGATGTTTCATAATAGCTAATAAGGCATTTCCAAAATCAGCATAATGACCAATTGGTTTTTCATAATTTTTACCTTTACTACCTTCAGCTAAATATTTTTTCTGTGGTGTAATAACTTCGTATGCTGTATAACAATACGCATCTTTGCCTATAAAATAAGGCTCTAGCAACTCATCTCTAATAATAGTCATATAACTTTTTTTTTAATTATGGTATAATATACGAAGAAAATTTTGATAAACCAACCTAAAGGGCGCGTTTGGTTAGTTAATTTTCAAAACTTTTGGCATAGCTTCTTTGGCAAATGGAATAGTCACAATTAGTAAACCATCGTTAAAATTAGCTGTAGCTTTTTTAAGATCGAACTTAGTTCCTACTTTATATCCTAGATTAAAAGAACGTTTTGCAATTCCTCTATGAATATAATTTCGGGAAGGAGTGTCTGGGGTTTTCTCCTTATCATAATTAAAGGTAATTAAGTCACCTTCTAACTTGATTTCAATAGCATCTTTTGGAATGCCTGTGCAAGCTAACTCAAAGGTTAAACCTAAATCATCTTCAAAAATATTAATTGGGTATTGTTGTTTGGCTTCGGTAGCCGGAACGAATTGGGTATTTGTATCGAATAAATTTCGAAATAATAGATCAAACGGATGGTGTGATCTCTCTAAAAAATGTGTACTCATATCACTTTGTTTTTATGCTGTCATTTAGATCAGCGGTTAATAAATAATTTAAAACTTGCGCCCTTAGGTCAATTTATTATACATATGTGGCATCTTCTTTTCTTACCATATAGTATAAAGTCTTTATATCTTCTGATTGGAATTCTAATTTCATAAATCCTTCTTCAGTTAATGAAAGTTTACCACTTTCTAAATCTTTATTTGCTGCTAATATATTTTTAAATGAATCTGAATTAAAAGGTAATTTTAATTCTTTATTTATTGTTACATTTTCATCTACAATATATTTAATTTTATTTGAAAAATTATTTAAATCCCCAAATGCAAATTGTACTATAGTTCCTCTATCAGGATCTTCTTCAGTACTAATCATTACATCACTTATATCAGTTAATGCACTTTTAGCTTTAATAAAATTACTTACAATTTCAGGTGTTAATTCTATTATAACATCATAATCAGTAGGAAAATTTATTGTTCCCCTTTTTGGAACTAACAATGAATCTGCTAAGGAATAAGCTACATTAAATGAGTTATCTTGGATATGTAATTTAGAAAATACTTTATGTTCTTTTTCTAAAGTAAGTAATAATTCACCATTAGTAACTGATATTAATTTATTTAGTTGTGCTGTGTCAAATATTGCTATTTCACTATCTTCTACAGGTGAAGTATCACATACTAGATCTCCAGCTATATCTTTATTTTCAGATGTAAAACTAATACTTAATTTATTTTCTTCAGTTAACCATCTTACAGATTGTACTAATCCATTTAAATAGTATTTAGATATTATTGATTGTAATTTTGATTTGTTTATCATTTTATTATTTTTTTATCCATTTATTATCTGAGTCTAAAGTTACTTCTCCTACAAATAATTGATTCCAGTATTCAGGTTCAATTAAAGATAAAAATAATTTTTCATCTTCTCTTTGATAGAGGTAGTATGTATGTCCTTTAATAGGAATAAAACTAAATTCAGATTTACTAACTAATTCATTCCATTTGTATAAAGCTATAAGTTTTGCATATTCTTCTTTTAATTCTATAAATTTAGTAGATAAATAATTATTTATATCTGTTGATTGTTGAGCTACCCAGGCATTAGTATTTGGTAAATCTATTTTAGGAGCAGCTACACTATCACCATAAGGCATAATTGCCTTATTTTCTGCAAACATATCTGGTTTATCTTTATTTTTACTCATTTTAAAAATTAAAAAATTTATTTCTATGAGGATTTAAACTTAATGACCAACCTAGATCATTGTAAAATCCTTCTAACTTATTTAATAATATACTATCGAATACTTTCTGCCTATCAGCATATTTCTCAATAAATGTACGAATTTCTTTTGGTATATCATAGTCTAGGAAAGCAATTGCTTCAATTCTATATGGATTATTTTTTAAATAAATCCATTTAATTTTCTCCCCCTGTGTTATATAATTATATTTTTTATCTAATTTCCAAAACCTTAGTAAATCATTATAAATGATAGCTGCTTTAACAGCTGCAGGTGCTCCTTTACCTATTGAAGAAAACATTTCTCCAGCTCTAGCTTTACGTTCAGTAAATTTATTTAGCTTTTTTACTGCTTGTGGGTTACCAATTTTCTCAATAGGTATTTCACCACTTAATATTTGTCTTCTAAATTCTAATAATTGAGAATCAATTTCATGTTTAGGTACTCCTTTAAGTACTTGTTCTAAACAACTTTTAAAAAACTTACCAAATACAGGGGGGAAATTAGCTTTTTTAAATTCTAATCCTTTTACATCTAATGTTTCATTTTCAATACCTTCTTGTTTAGTAATCCATTGTGCATAACGTCTTGTAGCTCTAAAATAAGCTGATCTAATTACACATTCAGTTTTCATCTCTAATCTATGGGTAGAAACATTAAAACAATCCTTAGCTAATCTATCATAATCATCTGTTATAATATCTTGATATTTAAGTGCTTCCTTTTCTAAAACACTATCTCGCTCTGAATCTGACATTTCATCAAAATTAGGGTATAAATGTCTTAGTAAGGGTTCTGCATTAAAATAATTAGAGTCTGTATCAACATAAGCACAATAATTTACATCACCTGGATCACAAATCCACCATGGAGTATCTTCTAAATGTTTCATATCTTACCTTTAATTACTTTATTCATGTGTCTATTAGCGCATAAAGCACTTTCTTGGATAATACGCTGACCACTTAATGTAATGGCTTCAGATAACACTACATTACCATATCTAAACGAACCTAATGCAGTAGCACCATATAAACTATTTAATAAAATTTTCATAGTATATTGTTTCATATGATATGCAGCTCCTAATTCTTTATTACCAGATTTATATGCTTTTTTCATTTCATTTTTATACAATACCCTTTCATCAAACCACTTATTTAATATAGTTGATAGTACTGACTCACGATTTGTACTAAACATAACACCATTTGCCGATATAGCCCACTTATTAGATTCGATAAATCCAATTAGATCTCCTATAGTGACTTTAGTACGTTTACGTTTAATATTTTCAATTAATATTTCTTCTTCAGGATCCTTAGCTTTTAAATCATTTAATCCTAATCTATTATTTCTGTCATCAGCATCAATAATCCTAGCTACCATTGTTTCCTTACCAATATTAACAGTCATAATAATTGAAGGGTATAGGGATGTTAAATCCTCATCAAACATATAATTATATAAACCAGCTTGGGGACAAAATAAATAACCACCAGCATATCCCTTTTTATGAATAGGATTACGATCTTTAGCAGGTGGTATTATTTTCTTACTTAATAAATAAGCTGAAATTGCTCCATCTTGGGTTTTAGTATTAGCATATACTTCACTATAATTATGTTTTCCTTTATGAGCTAGATTTTTAGTTAAAGCTAAATAATCTAATTTCTCATCTAATAATTTTAATATTTCAACATCTACAAAATTATACCTAATGAATTTTTGAATATCAGTATTAAATAAATCATCTAAATTACCTTCATATTCAATTTTATTCATACCAACATATTTCTCTCCAATTGCATCTAACCTCATTGAGGGTTCATCTGCCCAACTATATTTTTTATGTAAACGCATATAATCTAAAGATTCAACCCCACATATTTGAATATATTGATCTTTATACCAAGGTGTTTCTCTTACATAACCTATTGGAGATAAAAACCTAGCAAAATCTTGACCCAAAACATTACATAATCTGTAATATAAGTAAGGGATATCAAAATAATCACTATTCCACCCTACAATAATATCAGGGTCAATGTCTCTAAATCGCTCTAAAAATTTACTTAATAATTCAGTTTCATCCCCACAAGGAATAATTTCTTTATTATTTTTAGTTTTAGTGTGTTTTAATTGTTTTTTTTCATCTAGAATAACAATACCCCACTGATCCATTTGTTTATCATACCAGGCAATTGAAGTAATTCTTTTAGGGGCACTTTGAATATATTCAGGAGTTAAAGCATCCCCCATTTCACACTCAATATCAAAAAATAATTCTCTGTGGGTTGTAGATGGAGTATCATCAATACCATATTTTTCAATTAAGAATTTTTGATGAGCAGGCATATCACCAAAATGAATTCTACTATCTTCATTATTCCAGTGTTTAGTTTTCTTTAAAGGCTCACCATTTAATCCAGTAAAAGTTGCTTCATGATCAGGACATTCAATGTAAGCTTGATTATCCCATTCTACCTTCTCATAACCTTCATCAGTCCATAAATGTATTAAATGTTTATTTCCTTTAATACGTCTTGCAAATGCTTTTTTGTACATTGATAACCTATTTTGACGTAAATATAATAAAGGCTTAGCATGTTTCCAAGCTAAGCCTCAATTATTTTAAAGTAAGTTTTTAATTCTTACGAATTAGATATTGTTAAGAAATCCATTACTATTTTTACTTGACAAGTAGCCGTCAAAGGAGCTGTTCCTACTATTGTTTGGAAGAATAATGATGATTCATTGCCAAACCATAATGCTGAACCAGCAGCAAATGCAATTGCATTACCACCAGAAGTTAATGCATGTTTACTTGAAGTAGATGTAAATGAATTAATAGTAATATCTTCTCCTGAACCATTTAATGCTGTTGAAGCTACAATGGAAACATCGGCTGATGCATTACCAAATCCAACTGCTAATGTTCCACCAGTATCAATATTTGCATTTTCTGTAAAGAAAATACCTAAAGATGTTACTAAAGAGTTTGCTGGAATGAAATTAGCTAATTCAGTATTTGTTTCTGTTGCTGCTACTGGAATTATTACAGATGTTGATTTTGTTGTTTGAACCTGATCTCTTAGATAAATACCAGTAGTATTTAATCTACTCATGATTGATCTCTCTGGGTTATTACCTAAATTAAAGGCAAATGGGGATTTTGCTCCACTCATAAATTTATGTTTTTAATAAGTTATTAATTAATATTGATATCAATTATACATATTAAAAATAAATTAACAATTAATACTATTTATCAAAGAATTGTTTTAAATCTGGTCTGAAGTAATTAATGGATTTCATTACCTTTCTGTCACGTGTTCTATAAACAACATAACGATTACCTATTTTTTCCCAATGGCAATCTTCATCTTGTTCTTTAGCTCGTTGAGTTACAGTTAATTCAGCTTCTGCTTCATCAACACAAGATTTTGACATATTTGATGCCTGAACTTCTTGATATGCTTTCCAAATATGACCTTTTAAACCATGTAACATAGTTCCATTACCTAATGAAACATAAGCAATGTCACACAATGCATCTAAAACTTCTACAATATCACCTTTTTCACAAGCTTCTTTATATTCAGCTAGTTCTTCTTGAATAAAATCATAGACAAACATCCATTCTTTTTTTTCAGGGATTGTTGGTTCGTAATTATTTGGTTTACCAAATGTTTCATTGAATTCTTCTACCTCATTTACAAAGGGTACATTCCAATACTTATTACCTAATTTTTCTTTTTTATCACTCATAATTATTTTATTTAACGTAAATATAAGAAAGGGCTTGCGCCCTTCCAAATTATATGTACAAATTTATTATTTATTTATGTATAATTTTTGGTTTCTAATATACATTTTACCTAATGGTATTTTAGTTAATTCTCTCCCCAACATATCATAAATCTTATTATCATTTAATCTAGTAATTTCTAGTTCTGATATTCCTGTTGTGTTGCCTTGGTAATTATATAATACCCATTGCCCACTACCTTGAGAATAAACCATTGAATCACATTGATTACAAACTTCCATTGCATTACCATAATACAAATATGCATCATAACAAACTTTTAATGTGTCAGTTGGTTGTATCATTGGAAAAGCCGCAAATGTACCTTCTCCTGTATAGCAAGTTGATGTATTACATACTGACCAAGATATCATTGATGAGTCAGGATTGTTATAATTGTCAACTAAATTAGTATTGAAATATATACCCTGATCTACAAAATAACTTATTGAATCACAGCTAAAGTTTTGTTGTTGCATTAATAGTTTTTGCCAAAATTGACCATCCCAATATTGGTCAAAACAACACATTAAAGTGTCAACATAACCCATTGTATCTGTAACTGTATAAGATATACAAGTTGTAAGTGTATCATAATACGTTCCATTTGGGTTATAATTGTATATCATATGAGTACAAGGGCCACTAAAACAACTGTCTTCTGCTAGCATATTTCCATTACCATAAGTTACAGCATACAAAGGTGCCATAGTAGGCAAACTATTTCCAGTTACTGGTATTGCTATTTCTAATTGATATTGTGAACCCATTGTGTAAGTCATATTTGAATCACATAATGTAATTTGTGCTTGTGTTTGTAGTCCAAGCAAGACTAATAGTGCTAATAATACTTTTTTCATTTTTTTATTTTAAATTTGATGTCCTCCGTTATTAATTTTTAATGAGTTAAAAAACTCTTGTCTTGCGTCATTTCCATTGTGTCTAAACACACCTGAAGCTTTTGTTGTAACCATTGCAGCTCCTTTATGTTTAACACCTCGGCAACTTACACAATTATGTGTTGCTACTATTGTAATAATAACACCTAAGTTATCCTCACAAATTTTGTTTACTGCATTATGTATTGCAGATGTTAATTGTTCTTGTATAGCACCTCTTCTACCAAAGTGTTCTACAATTCTATTTAATTTACTTAAACCTACAACTGCTCCTTTTTCTGATGTGATATAACCAATATGAACCACCCCACCTATTGTTTGGTGGTGGTGTGAACACATTGAAGTTAGTGGAATGTTTCTTTCGATTACAATTCCATCGTAACCATCGGAAGGGAAGGAAGTAATAGGTGTCATTTCAGTGTATCTACCAGCCCATAAATCATGTACATAAGCTTTAGCTACACGTCTTGGTGTGTCATTTGAATTTGGATCATTTCTCCAATCACATTTTAAAGCATCTAAAAACTTACCATAAGCTTCTGTTGCTTCTTCAATCATATCTGATTTTTCTTGATCATTCAGAGGAAAACCTGGTGCCACACCATTAGCAAATCCTTCTTGTACTACTTCTATATCGTATTTTTTCTTATTTTCTGCCATTTATAACTCTTTATTTGTTGTAATATAATAAATTTATTTTCAAAAACCAAACTATGTTAAATAATCTTGAATAGTTTCGCTATCATCTCTTTCCCAAGGATAAATTATCCATTCGTCTCCTTCATGTGCAAAAGCATGCATGGTAGGTACTGCACATGATGTATGAGGTTTATAATGTAAAACAGCAGTGATATATTCTTTCCATTTTTGTAAAGTTACTCCACTATCACATATATCATCAACAATTAGACAATTGTCGTGATGTTGAGGTGTATCTACATATTCTAACCCCAAAGTATGAGAAATCATAACAGCAGGAATTAAACCCCCCCTTTTTAAACCATGTACATATTTAATTTCTGGATGTTTTTGACGAATTTGATAACATAAATTATCAACTAATTCTTCAATTTCATTCCACCCTACATAGATTTTATTATTCATTTTTAAATAATTTTTTTTTACCTCCATCATAAACATAGGCATGACCCTCAGTAATTAAAGTTTCATTAATATTCCACTGCTTACCATCTTTATCCATTACAAATAATTCACCTAATACTCTACCATATTTTCCTAAACCATATGATTTAATTCTAAAATACCCTGGCTTAGATGATATTTCTTCTAATAATTGTCTTGTACGTTCTGCTGCTAGTTTACCTTTTTTCTTTTCTTCAAGATCCCTTGTTCTTGATTCCCAAGTATCTACTCCTACAAAACGAATTCTTTTTTTAAACCAAATATTAAAACCAACATCTATTAAGGCATCTACTGTATCTCCATCTACTACTCTGTCTAATTTTGCTCTATAAATATATTTTTCCATTATACTCCTCTCTCAGTGTTAAAGGCAATTATGTGATCTCTCCCTGTCATATTATATCCATGTTCTGCTACCATTTCAAATACAAGAGGATACATTAATATTAGCTGTTCTCTAGTATCACCAGCAGGCATTACCCATGTTTTATTTTTTGGAATATCAAGCTCTACTCTATAAGCTTCAATTTCTTCTAAATTTTTAGGTGTGCCATCCCAAACGGGTTTGTAATGATAATCTGTATGGAATTCCATCATTTGCTTAATAGCTGTAGTATTAAGTCTTTTTCTATTATGTATTTTTATGAATTTTTCGTCAACCACTCTCCCAGCTGGAGTAACAGTCCCAACAACAGGAATGGAATTACTAAACTTAGGGCTAAGAGAAATAAGACCAATAGGATAATCGGTTTCAACAAAAGCTGATCCTTCAGTTTCAATAGTAATAACAATATCTCTTTCATTTGCAAAGTGTGTTAACTCATTAACTAGTGTGGGATGCATAGTTGGTGAACCCCCAGTTAACATCATTTCTTTTACTTGTGGGTTCTCATCATAAATATCTATTATATCTTGGAATTTAAATATTCCTTTTTCTGGGTGGATTGACGTGTACCAGCTGTCACACCACCCGCCTTCACCAAAGTAGCAACGGTGAGTACAACCTGTTGTTCTAATAACAATTGTTGGTCTTCCAAATCTACTACCTTCAGATTGAACCGCTCTGTAAACTTCTAATACAGGTAATACTTTATTATAATCTTCTATTCTTTTTCGCATTGTAAATTTTTTAAAGTGGTTTTTCATTCACTATTAATAACTTATTTTTCTGAGTAAATTGCTGAATTTTTACCGTGTTCTCTAAACTCTACTTGTTTTACTTTGACTCTATAATTGGTTTCAATTAAAACAAAATTATTAAGCTTATTATAAATATATTCAGCAAATTTTTCTGCACCTGTAGCTGGGATTACTCTTAACTGTATACCACCTTTATTATTATTTCCTAAATTAGGAAGATTATCAAACATTTTAAGTTCAGGTAATAAAGGATCATCTTCAGCAATAATTACAGTATGGTCAAACATATAATCCATCCATTCTTTAGGAGATTTACCATCAATTTTAGTTTTAGCTCTTTTCATTCCACCAAAATCCCAAACCCAATTTCTATGATCTAATTCACCTTCAAACCATACTTTAAATGAAACACCATACCCATGTAAAAATCTACAATGTGTATTTTCTGCTTTCCATTGACGAAATACAGTACTAAAACCATCAAAAACTTTTGTACTTGTAAACATATTTAACTATTAAACCAATTTAATACTTGTTCTTTAGTCCACCCACCAGCTTGAGTTCTTTTAATTTCATTTCCATTTAAATCTGTTAGAATTAATGTTGGAATACTTTTAACTTGATATCTTTCTGTATTTGAAGCATCATACTCTGTATTGATACTTTTCACATTAATTCCATCTCTACCTAATTGTTCTATTACTGGTTTTAATACTTGACAAGGTTGACACCATGGAGCATTAAAAAATAAAATTCCTTTATTCATAATTTTTGTTTTAATTTATACTAATTCTTCTATTATACCTATTACTTCACTTAAGATAAGAAAAGTAACTGCCCAACCCAAACTAAAGGGAATAGCTGCATAACCTACTATTCTAACACCTGATTTTACAAAACTAATTTGTTGGTGTAGTTTTGGATCTGGGATTTTATCTATTTTAGTGTCGGGATAATCCCATCTTTCTTTCTTCATTTTTTCTTTCATAATTTTTTATTTTGTTGTCCCTCGAGGGTTCGAACCTCAATCTCCTGGACCAAAACCAGACGTGCTGCCAATTACACCAAAGGACATTTATATTAAGCTAAGTGTTGTGTTAATAATTTTTCAACATGAGATTTAGCTATTTCCCACCCATCTACATATTCAACTGGGTCTTTTTTTCCTAATTTTAAGAATGCTTCAATTCTTTCTACTGATGAAGCTGATTTATAATCTGATAATCCTTCTGCAGTTGGTTTGTATGATGTATTTGTTCTTTTATAAACTTCATCAAAATCTAAGCCAAGTTTTTCGCAACATACTTCACCATCTTTTAGGATATCAAATTTATCTCCATTTAGGTATGGTGTGTAATATTCTACTTTATCAGCATCCCAATTTCCTTGTTTGAATGCTTCGTAATCTGCATCTCTAAATTCTTGTCTACAGTCAGGATAAATAGCATGGTCACCAGCATGTATTCCCATTGCTATTGCTACTGGATAATCTTTAGCGTTTGCTATAGAGAGCGCTACTGCTTGAATAATTGATGAAAACATTTTATTTCTATTAGGTACAACCGTATCTTTCATATTTTCTTCCTCATAATGACCCTCTGGTACGTCCTTACCTCCTTTCACTAGATTTGAATTTAATAGTGATACTAATCCTTGTAAAGTAATTCTTTGATACTTTACTGGGTGTCCATTTTTAGCTAGATATTCAATTAATTCTGCTGCTCTTTCTAATTCTACATTGTGTTTTTGACCGTAATCAAAACTTAATGCTGTTACTTCATAATCGTTTGCTAGCAAGTGTAATAACACAGTACTACTATCCATTCCACCTGATAGAGACAATACTGCTTGTTTTTGTAAATCTAATTTTAATTGCATTCTTTAAACTTTTTAAATTGTGTTAAATTGTGATTAATATTATATAATGTTTCCTGGGTCATTGGTGTTAAACCAATAGTATCAATTTTAGTTGATGATTTAGTAAATAACCCATTTGTACTATATTTTATTCCTTCTAAACCATGTATAATTGGATTAGAAGTATCTATTGATTCAATAAAAGGAAAATCATCATAATAAGCAAATTCCTGAGGTAAAGCACATCCCAATAAATGAACTCTATCAGATTTTTCTATTAAACCAGATTTATACATTTTAGAGATAGTCATTATTCGACCCATCATTTTACCTACTAAGGGATTTGGATGTGGGAATTCTTCAGCATACCAATCTGCTCCATAACTAAATGCTATTTTTTTATAGCCTTGTATTTTTAATATGTTATAACATTGAAAAGCTTCATGATAATTTTGTGCTTGGACAACAGCTACTTTAGTTACCCCCTTTGGTAATTTTATAGACATCCATTTTTTAGCATTAACTAATGTTGCTGTTTGATCTTGCCAAACATCTGGAACTATAAACTCATTAGGTTTCAATTCATTAATCCAATACATTAGTCTGTCTGAATCATATGCTACACCTAACTCATGAAGTGAATTATCCATTATAATATATCTACCATCTTTTTTAGCTTTATAAAAATGGTTTTTGTAAATCTCATTTTGATCTAATAAATGAGGTAAACAATACTCATAATCATTAATATCATAACTCCTAGAAAGCATACTTATAGGTAATTCGTGACTAGTCTTTGGCATATTCCTTTATTTTAAATTTAATATACGAAAAGGTTTGTTGTAAACCAAGTCCACCTAAAAGAATAGTCCAAATATTTGGATGCCAATGCTCACCACAAAGTCCAAATGCATGTTTTAAAAATTCTACCATTAGTCTTCTTCTACAAATTCTACATCTCCATAATCATCAATTGGTTTATCTCTTACTAGATCCCAATCTGCATTATCTATAATTTCTTCTCGAGCATCTTCATCACCCGTTTTCCACAGTGCTAATTCTTCTTCTGTTAACACATATTCTTCCCATCTGTAATTTGAGTAATTTACGTTTCTTGTTAATTTTGCCATTATATTATTCTTTTAAAAATTGCTTGTTCTTTTAATTTTGCCTCAATTACAATATCTGGTTCAAGACCATATGTTTGTATTTTTTCATAAATAATATCAGAGTGAGCTTGAGGACGAATTGACTCATCTAATTTTTCTTTTCTACGACTTTCGGAATAATGACAACATTGTGTAATTCCTTCAGGCCAAGTAATTGCAGCCATTTTTAATGCTTCTTCTTCAGTCATACCCCCAGTATTAAATTTATGATGAAAATAATCAAATGTAATTGGAATACCAATTATTTGATAAATACCATCAAATAAATCTTTTACTGAAAATTCATTAGGAGAATCATCATTTTCAATTACAAGTCGTTTTTTAGTACTATCACCTAATAATTCAAAATTTTCGCAAAATCTTTTTAGTGCTGCTTTTTTATCGCCATAAGCACCACCTACATGAATATTAATTTTATTGTAATTACTAGGTTCAAAACCCATCATATCAAATTGTTCAGCATGTTTATCAAGTCCTTTAATTGTTCTTTCTACAACTTTAGGAGTTGGTGATGCTAAACAATGAAAAGGACCAGGATGCATAGTAAGACGTTGACCTGATTCTGTAGCTAACTTACCTATATCTAACATTCTACTTGAAATTTCACCCCAATCTTTTAGATCTGACCATTCATATTCTTCCATCCAAGGAAATATTTGAGATGATAATCTAAATAATTTAATACCATGTTCATTATTCCAATGAATGTGTGTTTCTAAATCTTTAACATTTTGGAGTGCTAATTCAGATACATAATCTAAACCTTTTGATTCAAATGTTTTTCTACGCATAGTTCTATTTGTAAAAATACCACCTGATTTTAATGCTGTGTTAATACACGCGTAACCTAAATTCATTTATCTCGTCTTTCGTTATCAATTTGATCAGGATCCATTTGAAGGATTTCATCTAATAAATCACCTATTTGAAACATAGTATCTTCTTTACTACGTTTAATTGCTGATTCTAGGGTGCCATCTCTTTCATCCCATACTTCTTTATGGTTTTTTAGCCATTTTGCTAAAATTTCTAATTGTAATCTCATAACTTTTATTTTAATATTATATCTTTATATCTAATTTTACCTATTGCTCTCTTACCTAACATATCATAAGTATATAATGTAACACAGGTAGGACCCCATTTGGTAACATTCATTCCTCTATATTCAGAATTAATGGCATCTGCAACATCATTTACCTCAAATACTTTTGGATGATCTCCATATTCACCATCATCACCTCTACGATAGGTAACAATACCTTTAATATAAAAATCAACATTACCTTCTTGCAATTTTTCTTTAATATTCATATAACCTTTATTTAATTGTTTGTAACTCATTTACAGGGTAAATATACGAAAAATATCTCAGGAAGCCAACCCTCTTTGCAGGGAAAGAAAAAGTTCTTCAGTAGTACCATCAAATTCTTCCATTATATCTTTAATATCATCCTTTTTAATTTTAAAATATTTATTTAAACCATTTACTAATCTTTCCATTCTATCAAATTCATCTTTCATCCCATCTTCATACAATTTATTATAGCGTTTCCTTGCTCTAATTTCAATGTCTGTATATAGATTATCATGTTCATAATCTTTACCATGATAATTTTTAATAAATTCTTCTTGTTCTTCTTTCATCCAATGTAATTCCCATTTAGCTTGTTCGAAAAAAGGAGAACACTCAAAATCACCATTTCTAATTTTATCAATTAAAGATGCTTTATAAGGAAGATTTTTATGTGTTCTAAATCGTCTCCACCAATAAAAGGGTAATGCTCTTCTACCACTTGGTTTTTTAGGTATTCTCATTATCTATATTTTTTAGCCACATAATCACCTTCTAAATGAGATTTAACTATATGACAATGTTTACAATTTAATTGATAATTACTTGGTTGTTCACCTTTTAATGTACGTTTAATATTTGAATTAATATGATCAACATCTAACATTGATGATTGTGCTTTAGTATATAATGTAGGATAAGCTTTTACGGGATCAAAACCACAATTTTCACATTGATGTTCTCCTTTTAACCATTTTTCTACTTTATACATTAAATGAGGTCTATCTGGTCTAATAGCAGCTCCACAAATATCTTTATATTGTGCATGTTTTTTACAAACTACAGACCTATGCTTTCTTAGATTATTACACCAAGTTACTCTACAATTCTCTTTTTTCACCATGAATTATTTTTACAGTTGGGAATCTTAAACTCATACCACCCTTATCATTACTAGTTTCTTCAAAATACTGAACCGTAATTATTTTTCCAAGAATAGATCCATCCATGTATTGTAAACGTTGTTCTTGAGTAAACCCACTACCAACCTTTACTATATAACCCTTATGATTAATCCATACTTGTGATAACATTGTCATTGACTCTGATTTACCATCTCTAACTACTTCATGTGTATCAATATCCCAACCTAATACTTCATATTCAGCATCATGAAATGATTTTACTTTAAGTAAATTTTTACTACGTTTACCTTCATAAAATGTATCTTTACGTAACATAAATCCTTCCCAATTATTATCACTTGCCATTTGATTCCACATATCAAAATGTCTTTCATCAGTAATAACTGCTTGATCTAAATAACGTAATGTTTCTTTAGTGTTATATCTAGGACCTAACCATGTTCTTAATGTATGCAATCTTTCTGATAGTATATCTGTTGATTTACCTTTATCAAATTCAGTTTTATGAATCATATCAAATATCATAAATGTAGGATTTTCAATTTGGTGATCTTTACGTCTAAGTTCTTTCATTACACCTTGAAAATCTTCATTACCATCTTCATCTAATAAACATATTTCACCATCAAACACATAATTGATAATACCTGTAGCTTCAATAGCATATTTGATTTTATTTAATGTAGTAAATTCTTTACCCATTCTACTATATAATGTACATTTACCCATTGTATCTACAACGGCTAAACAACGTACACCATCTAATTTTCTACTAGCATACCATACTTCATCTGTATCTTCACCAAACGAAGCTAATTTAGGTTCGTATGTTTGTGCTAATGCAACTTCAAACGTAGGAATTAAATTTGGAAATGCTTTATTGATTACTTTAGCACCTGTTCTAGTTTTAAGATCTTTATCAATTACATTGTAAATTAAGTCTTCATAACCAGGATTAGCAGTGATAAAACCATTTATTTGTGCTATAGCATCATGACCTGTATATTTTCTGTTAGTTAAATCATCTAATAAACTAAATATAGTTTCATGTGTGTTATACTTAAATAGTCCACTGTTTTTCTTACATGTTTTACTAGTAACGTAATACTGTTTGTAAGGGTTGTAAGTGTACTCAAGTATTTTTTGTATAAATTCTGATTGTTGTTTTAGTATTTCTATTTTTTCTAAACTACTTGAGGTATCCCTCATTTGTTCTACAAATTCTTTTAATTCTTTCATATATTTATCTTTCTAAAATTACAAAATCACCAAAATTATCATCAAATACTTGGATTAAATTCTCATAATCCCCCGATGTCATATCACTAATGATTTTATTACTATCTAAATTTAATTGCTTTGCGAATCTTTTTGCATAACCCATTAATGCAAATGCATTACCATCTGGACCTGTTAAATCAATAACAACTGGGCCTGTTTGTTTTTCCTTATCTCTTATCATAACCTTTATTTTTTATCATTATTTACATGGTAAATATACGAAAGCTTTCTTGGGGAACCAAATGTTTCCGCAGAAAAAGAAAAGGCGCTTAATAGCGCCCTTTCCCAAAATATGTTATTTTAAACTTATTTTTTGTTTCCTACGAAAAAAGATGCAAGAATTACTAGTACTACTAATCCTACAAATCCACCATTACCTAGTGCACTTACAAGAGCAGTAATATTAGCTACTACATCCATCCCGAAAACCGATCCACCTGTTAAGATGAACCATAGGATTGTTACAGGAACTAAAGCCAAGAATAATGACCCTAATCCACCTAAAAATCCATTTAAATACGAAAATACCTTTTCCATTTTTTTAGTTTTTGGTTAATAATTAGTTTAAAATTTAAGACCTACGCCTAACACTAAGTTAGTCGTTTTCTCACCTGTGTTGTAAACAACTTTAGGATCTACAAAAATTCCTTTGTGAATCGTAAACATTTTACCAAGACCTAAACTTAACATGTCAGTGTCTAAGTTAGGTGCTGATGCATAAGCAAAATATCCATTAAAGAAGTATCTTGCATGTACGTCAATAACTTGATCAGCAGTTGAATCAGCTTGTGAAATGTTCAAACCTACCATAAGGTTATCAGTTACACCATATCCAACTGTTGGGTTTACGGACCACTCAGTCCATGCTTGTCCAGAAATGTCACCTGTACCTACGTAAAAGTCACCTTTCTCCTGTGCGTTCACTCCAAAAGCTAAACCTAGCCCTAAAGTTAAACTCAAAATCATTTTTTTCATTTTTTTGATTTTAATTAAACAAATAAATATATGGGACCGTCCCATATACACTTTTATACTTTTTGGAAAAACGTAGCGAATGCCACTTTTCGTGTGGCATCCTTTAACATTTTTTCCAAAATGTATTTATGCAATATACGAATTTAAATTCGCATAGCCACACTAAGTTGAAAAACTCACGCATCTATGAACAATGCGTGGTTCATAATTATTTTTATTTTGATAATCTTTTAAATTGTTCTTTAAGAGTTTCACCTCTCCAATTTACTGCTTCTTCAAATGCTCCTGATGCTGACTCATCTTCAACAGCTTTATCACCCATTTCATTTGCAGTGTAAAGCTTTTCTTCCATATAATCAGCTCCTGTTTCATAATTAACTGAGAAGAATTCTTCAAATTCATCTTTAATATCTTCATCAGAAGCACCTCTAATATCTTCCATATGAGTTTTAACAAAATCAACTAAGATTTTATCATCCATTCCTGGAAATAATGGTTTTATTTCTTTAACTTTGTCTAATATCATATTCATATTTTCTTCTTTTAATTCTTTATTTTCATCAACAGGACCAAACATTGTAGCTGCTGAATCTAGTTCTTTAGATAATTGGTCTATTACACCTTGAGTACCTGTGTTTTTTATTTCAACCCAATAACCTTCTTCATTATACCAAATATAAGCATAATCAGCACCAAATGAGTCTATTTCTTGAGATATAGAATATAATGCATCTTCAAATTCACCTTTTAAATTAAGTTTATATGGTTTTTTTTCTGGGTTTTTTGATACTATGTCACCATCGTCTTCAAAATATGAAATATATCCTTTATTTGCTACATTTCTAGCTTTCCCATTCGCATTGTAATATTTATTTAGTATATTTCCTAAATGATCAGGATAACCATCATAATGATTATAAGTAGAAGTTAATACTTTATCATCATCTAAGTATCCTATAAGTGCTCTTGTTGCCATATTATTTTAGTATTTATATTCTCTTTCATCCATTGTAGAATCCATTGAATTATCTGGTGCATCATGTGGTTCTACATTATATTCATCAACAATTTCTTTCTTAGCTTTTTTCTTACCGTTTACTTTATCTAATTGTTTCTCATATAATTTTTTAGATCTTTCTAAGAGTTTAATTTCTTTTTGCATTTCTTTAACTCTTTTCTTATCTATTAATTCTGATAAATTTTCATCTTCTTGAACAATATTAATTCTACTATTTTTAGCTTCAATAGCTTCATCAATAGCATTAATTTTAGCTTCTAAAGTAGTAATAGCTCCTGCTTTATCTATTTCTGCTAATTTTTTATCTAATTCAGATTTTTTACCTTCATTTAAAGGTTCAGTATTTTTAGCTTCATAAGCTGCTTTTACACTTTCTAGGGTTGGTAACGGTTCTCCAGTTTTTCTAGTATCATATCCTGGGGCGTTTTCGTTTAATAGTGATTTTTCACTAAGAAACTTTTTTAAATTAAATTTATCCATTTTTTTATTTTTTTTCAATTATCACTTCATAATAATTTCCAGATTTTCCACCTATTTTAATTACTGGGAATTTAGATTTCATTTCTGCCATAATTTCCTTATCAAAAGGCATATAAACATAAAAAGCTTCTTTACCATCACTTTTATAATTCATATCTCCTTCACCACCATCCCAAATAAATGCTTTACCTTTTTCACCAGCTTTATTATGTCCTTCATTTCCACTTTTAACAGCTTCAACTTCTAATCCTTTATTTTGTAAAAAGGACTTAGCCATATCTATTTCCTTAGCTTCTTTTAGTAATACACCCTCGGCTAAATATTTTTTTAAATCAAAATTGTTCATGTTTTTTGTATTTTGTTATAAATATGTGAAAATTAAGCTAGATTATATTTTTTGCTATATTCCTTAATAAATGATAAACCTACGCCTATATCTAATATTTCAGCCTTTTCAGGTACACCTGGTAGTTTTTTAGCTGTTAAAATATAATCAATATTCTCGTTTTTCCATACTTTTATTTTAGTTTTAGCATTAGAACGATTTGATGTTTTAAAAGCCATAACAACAGGCATTTTTCCATATGCCTTACCTTTTTCTATTTTAATTTTTTCTGTTCGTTCTCCTTTAGGTGGTAATTGTTCTACTTTATAAGCGCCATTTTTAGATTTTTTATCATCAAAATACCAAATAGATTTACTACCTAATTCTGGTTTTGATGGGTAATCAAAAAATTCTAAAGTGTATTTAGTTTTACGAACTACATTTTCTGATGGTCTACCTCTCATATTATTGAATTTCAAATTGTTCTTTAGATGTTACTTCGGGGAATTTACTCTTATATTTTTCCCACTTTTCTAACGCTTGTTCGGTGGTATCAGTATCTTCTCCCCCACACCAATCTGTACCAAACCCATTCCAATCGTAATCTGCAGACTCAATATCAAACATTTCGTATAATTTTTCTTCATCAAATCTATAACCTTTTTCATAGTCAGTTAAGTAAAAATAATCTTCTTCTCCAACTCTATCTACTTCATTCCAATCTTCACCATCATACTCTAGTATAGATTCAACCAAAATATGTCCTTGGGCAAATACTTGCACATCTTCTTCATCTTTGGTATCAAACATAAAGCCCCCTTTTGAAAATACTTCGTGTATAAACACATTTCTTGTATCTCCTTCTTTTGCTGTTATTTTTTCCATATTACTTGTTTTGTGAGTTTTTATAATCATTATAAAGCACAACCAACAAATAAATTGGAAATAAAGGATATGCAATTAATACCCAAAATCGATCTTGCAAATCCCACTCTGAATCCTTTATTAAAAATTCCAATCCAAAATTTGCTAAAATTCCTACTGCTAAATAAATTAAAATAAAACCCATATCTATATCTTTTTATATTATACTATAAGATACGAAAGGAATCTTGCTTTTCCAAATCATTTACGTGAAGTCTTCAACCAATCTAACCAAAATCCTATAGCAACTAATACATTCATACCTAAAGATGCTATAATTTCTTTAATATCTCCATAAGTATTTAAGGATAAATGGATATGACCTACTACCCAAAATGGAATAGCTAATTGCTGGCTAATCCAAATTAGGACAAATTTAATAAATTTTTTCACTTATTATTTTTTGACGTTGGTTTAGGTATTTCAGAAAGTTTTTTAAAATACCAAGTAGAATCCCACCCACCATTTTCCTTTTCTTTTTTTAAATTTTCAACAGCTTCCATATACTTTGATTCTTCTTCATCAATTATTCCATCTTTATTAAAATCATATTGTTCATCATAATGTAACCCATCATTACCATTTTGACCTATAATATCCATTCTTTTTCCTTCTGGAAAATATCTATTAGGGAGCATTGGAACTACTACTTTTAATTTTTCTTGGTTTTCTTTTACTCGTTGTTTTAAATCATTAGAAGGTATTGGATATTCTTTATCAAACTCCATACCCTCAGGAACTGACATTTTTACCTTTTTAGGCTGTCTTATCCTTATAGGTTGGGGAATAAATTTAGGTGATTTAATTTGATCAAAAGCAAAATTAGCTGCTACTACTAAAGCAATTGCTAGGGGATCAAATACAAAAATAATAGTTAAAAGTAACCAATTAATAATTTTATCCATAGGGGTTCCAGTTAATCCTGATAGATATTTTAAGGGGCCTAACTCACTAGAAACAGCATCACTAGTTCTTACTTCAACTATTTCAGTTTCATATTGAAATATTTTATCATTTAAATCATCAACTTTAGAATTTATTATTGTTTGTCTTTCAATAGCTTGATCTAATTGTTTTTCTAATGCTCTACGTGTTGATGATGAAGTTGTTGTAACTACATTACCACTTGTGTCTGTATACTGTATTATATTGTTACTTAAACCATTACGTAAACTTGTTACAGATTTATTTATACTTGATTTTTCTTCATTATATACAATTAACTGTTCTTTTATATTATTTCTTTTAGTTTCTATTAAAGTAATTTGTGCATCTATGTTTCCGGCTTTTGCAGCTGTTTCTTGATAGGCTGCAGATAAAAACCCATAAATTCCCATAGAAGTGATTAAAATTAATACTACACAGGCTATAGATAAATAATATTTTAATAGTTTAGGTAGTATCTTTCTATATTGGTATAAAAGAGATGCTATAACTAATTTAGCTATTTCTAATGATGCAGCCATTATTATAACAGCAAGTGCAGCTCCTGCAAATAATTTACTTAAACCACTAATTGAATAAAAGGCTGCTGACAATGAAACTGATAATGCCGAAAATGCAATTAACAGAGGAAATAATCTTACTTGAATATTTTTCCACATAACTTAAATTTTAATTAAATAATATCTTTTGACTCAATAAGAGTATAAGTAAATGAATTACCCCAAAGATCTTTTGCTTGGTTACATATTTTCATAAATACAGCAAAATCATCATTTGATGCTATTACCTGACAACCTGCTGACCATTTATCTACTCTTGTTGATTTACCTCCAGTTTTAGCTGTTGCTCTATGAATATTAATTCCAAATATTCCTTTTTCAACATCTTCTTCTAAACAATCATAAATTCCATCTTGGTTATCATCACGATAAACTTCTAAGGATTTTTGTTGTCTTAATGCCTCATACTTACCTTGATGTAAACCAATTTTATGTGAACCTCTATATTGATTAGGTTTTAATATTGCTACTCCGTTTGGATTAAGTAAATTTTCAACCCAATGAGTTCCTGGATCTGTTGTACATTTAAAACAATGAAATTTCCATTCACCATCTAATTTATAAGATAAAGTAATACAATCATCAAAAGTATTTGTAACTCTACCTTCTGTTTCTGAATTTCTAACTCCTATAATATTAAGATTAAGATCTCCTGATTTAAAGTATCTATAGCCTTTTAAAGCCATAGCATTTTCTATTTGTTCTCTTGTATAACAGTCCATAATTTTATATTTTAATAATCGTCTTCATCATCATAATAATCATCATAATCATCATAATCATCTTCATCCTCTTCAAATTCAGGTTCATAATTAAACATACCACCTAATGTATTTTTAGTATATTTACCCTGTCTTGATTCAATGTAGTCTAAAATCATATCTAATACATCTTTAAGCATTCTTTCATAAGAATTATCTCCAGATGGTTCATCAAAAAGTTTAATCATTGCTGATTTTAAAGGGTGATTTGCATTAACTAAAAATGAATGAGCAGGACCTGCTGTTTCAGTACCATACCCTTCAAAATATTTATCTCCATCATTATAAAAACGATAAACAATTCTATTAATAGCTCTTAGCATTTCACCTTCTATAGTTTCAGCATCTCCTTGTCCAGGTACTAATTTATCATATAAAGGTTCATTTCTATCTTCTAATTCTTTACCCACAAATTCTGTGATTGTTTTTTGTTCTTTTACAGGTTTAATATTAGTTTTGATAATATTTTTAATAATACGTCTTAGTATTACATTATCTTCATTTGCTGATCTATTAATAAAATCTTCTAAATAATCTATGTCAGAGTCACTTAAACTATGACCTTCAGAAATTTTTTGGGATTCTTCATTAAGAAATGCTCTAAAATTTTTTAATTCTTTCATATTATTTTCTATTTGCGAATTTTTCTAAACCAGCAATACCAAAACACCCCAGTACTACTATTACAAATGAATCATAAATATATTCATTTATTACTAAGTCTTTTCCAATCCATCCTGTTATTAAATCAGCTAACATTACAATTACCATCATTAGGAATGCAATGAAACCAACTATAGATTTTTCATTATATTCATTTTCATCTTTAAAAATTTCTTTCCAACTCATAGTTTTAATTTTTAATTATTCTTTTACTATATCTTTTATCTTCATGTATTATTGTCATATTATAAATACCTGAAGGGAAATTATTTATATCAATTCTATTAGAAGCATTATTAGATTTAATTAATAATTTACCAGTCATATCATAAAGTTCAACTTCTATTTCTAATCTAGTTTCTATATGAATTAATCCTCTTGTTGGGTTAGGATAAACAACTATACCTAAAGCAGAAACATCAGGAATATTAGTGGGCCAACCTAATTGACAATAATCATATATTGATTGACAATTTGCATCCCAATCATTAGTACAGCAATAATCATCTACACTAATTACCCAAGCATAACATCCATCATTTAACCAATAAGGTATTCCAGGTCCTCCATAACAACCTGCATCATACAAACATGCTGTTGAATCTGAGGTATTAGCTAAAGGATCATAATTATATGCTGAAACATCTGTGCATCCTGTTATAGGTAAAATACAAGTTCCATTATCTGTATTTGCTAAAACATTATAATTTAAAGCCGTTGAATCTGTACAACCAAATATTACTGGTATACAAGAACCATTATCAGTATTTGCTAAAGGATTATAGTTAAATGCTGTTGCATCCATACAACCATAAATGTAAGGAATACAACTACCATCATCACTATTTGCTAAAGGATCATAATTTAAAGCTATAAGATCAGTACAACCAAATATAACAGGTATACAAGATCCATTGTCTGTGTTTGCTAATGAGTTATAGTTAAATGCTAATGGATCTGTACATCCATAAATTGGTAAAACACAAGAACCATTATCATCAGTTGCTGTAATATCAAAGTTTAAAGCAATAGGATTAGTACAACCAGGTATTTCTAATTCATTACAAATACCATCTCCATCTGTATCTAATAAACACACATTATTACAATCATAATATTGTACTGGGTATTGACAACCATTATTTACTGTTGCTGTTGAATCAAAATTACAAGCAGCTACATCCATACAACCAATATAGTAACATGAACCATCATTAGTATTAGCAAGTGGATTATAATTATCTGCTGTTGAATCAGTACACCCATTAACAAATGGTATACAAGAACCATCATCAACGTTAGCTAATGGGTTAAAATTTATTGCAAACACATTCATACAACCTAAAATATAAGGTATACATGAACCATCATCTACATTAGCTGTAGAATCATAATTAAATGCTAGTGAATCCATACAACCTAATACTGTAGGAATACAATAATCACCACAGAAAGGTATAGCTGAGTATGTTGTCCAAAATGGTGATTGGAATGATTGTAATGCACCTTGACCATTGTTAGCAAAAGGATTTGTACCTTCATGCATTAATACAACACCATCTGCATTTGTTAGTTTAAATGAATTGTGCCATGTTTGAAATTGTACTTCTTCTGGGGGTTGTTGTGGTCCACCAACTTCAAAATAATATACATTAACTGGTATACCAGCGTCTAATACTAATAAAAATGAATCTTGATAACTACCAGGACCCATTGTAAATGTTCCAAAATTAACTCCATTTTGATAAACGCCTAAATATGAATTACCCCAACCATCACCACCAGCATCTCCAATCCATAATTGATATTGACAATCAGGTACTATATCATTAATAGTTGCATTAGGATCATAATTAAAAGCAGAAGGATCAGTACAACCATAAATGTGTAAATTTACACATGAACTATCATCAACTGTAGCTAATGGGTCAAATTCTTGATAATCATTATCCATACAACCATATACTGGAGGAACTGATAAACATGACACACCAAATTGTTGTCCTGAATATAATGTACTACCAAATCCAGGATTATCCATCCACCAAATAGTATCTCCTAAACAATCATAAATAATAATCATACCATCTAATGAACCACCAGAAGTAGTTCCTGCCATACCATCACCATATGTATCTGTTACTATTAATTCAAAACCTGCTACTTGATCTACACAAAAAGTGTAAGTGTAAGTTTGACCTATATCGTTAAAATTATATGAACCTGGGAGTTCTTCTTGCAATATACCATAAGCACCACTATTTATAGTCCAACCAGTTTCACTTGGCCAGTTATCAAATGTAATTTCCATTGTAATTTGATAAGTTATGTTAGTATCACAAGTTGTACCTGAACATGAACCATCGTCAAATGTAGCCCATGGGTTAAATGTAGGTTGTGTTGGATCTGTACATCCTGCTATACATGGAGTAGGAGTATATGCTATAGTATCTGAAAAAGTACTATCTGCAAATTCAACCATACCATAATGTTCTACACTCCAGTTAGGAGGCATTTGACCATTGCCAGCATATACTGCAAAGTCTTGTTGATTAGGAGCAAGTCCATATTGAAAAGGACCTACACCTTCTTCATTCCAATACCAAAATTTAACTGGATTGCAGTTATTATTAGTTGTGTCGTTTTGCCAAAAGAATTGTACTAATGTTTGTCCAGTTGATAAACAAGTTTGCTGTACCGTGTCAGACAATAAACCACCACATACTGGGTATGTACAAGGTCCAGGAATATATGCAGTGGAGTCATAATCTAATCCGTTAGGATCTAAACATCCTATAGTAGGAGGAGCACAAGGAGCAACAGTTAAAGTTTGTACTAAACTATCTCCAAAATTTCCTGCCACATACATCAAAGTATCTTGACATAAATTACTTATCATGAACCAACCATCAGTCCCTCCCCATTGAGAAGAACCTAATCCATCACCAAATTGATCGTATATACTTGTAACAATAGTTCCACCAAGGAAAACAATAGTGTCATACATTGTATTTGGTAGCATCGCGGTATCATTTTCTATAATAATAGGTGAGCCACCAGGAGGTGTAATATTCCAACTTGTTTCAGATGGATAATCGTCTGTCATTAATTGGATATGAATCCAAGAACCTTGTGTGTAACCTAAAAAAGGTATTAAAAGTATTAATAATAATAACTGTAGTTTTTTCATTGTTTATTTTTTAAAAATCTGACATTATAATTTCATCAATCTTCTCTTGTACGTCTTTTTTAGTTGCTTCCATTTTCATCATAATATTAGCTTGGAATCTACCAATTTCTTCTCCACCACTATAAATTATAATAGTGGGAACAACTACTATTTTATATTTACTTGCTGCTTCAGTATCAGTTTGAATATCAATAAATTTTTTAGAACAATCATTTAATTTATCGACCCAAAGTACTTTATTTGCTTCATTAAACCCAGCATTAAATTGTACTACACATAGATCCTCATCTTCACAAGGTGATTGACCATTAGCTGTGTTTGAAATTAACATAAGGAGTAATACTAATAAATATCCCCCAAACATTTTTATCCATGTATAATCTTTTTCCATATTACTGGTTTCTACGTTTATCGATTTTTCCACCCTTTACATATCTAATGCTATCCCAGGAACCATCTTCGTAATCTAACCTCTCTAAAATATATACTATATCTTTTTTAATATTTGTTATATCATTTTGGGTATTTTGTATTATAGTAAACATACTATCCTGATATGCTATGTCTTCATCAGTGGGGATCCATGCTTCTTCTTTATTAAGAATAATCTTTTTAACTTCTTCATCATTTTTTACGGCGCTTGCAATTACTATAGTACTAAATAATAAAGCAAATATAATCATTATAGATATAGGTGAAGTTAAACATACTTTCATATTGAATAATTTTTTCATATTACCTACCGTATAATTTATCTTCTATTTTTTCTAAAGTTTCTTTAATCTCTTCTACATCTTTTTGAGTATCCATAATAGTTTGTCTTACTAACTGATCTTTCATATCAAATTCCATTCTAGTAATAGCTGGGGGAGGAGGGACTGGTAGTTCCTTTGCTTCGGCAATATCTGCTTGTAAAGCAAACCACATACCTACAATTGTAGCTATTAGAGCTGCTATGCCTCCTAATGTTTTTAAACTTACCTGTACGTTAGTATCTTCACTTAATTCTTTTGCCATTTTTTAAAATATTATATAATTCATCCCTACTGAAAAATCATGCCATTCTCTATTCCAGTATTTATTATATTTTCCCTCTATAAATACTCCTAAATTTTTATTATATTTGTATCCAAAAATTAGTCCTCCTGAGTAATCCACCCATTGTTCACCATCATTAAAATTATGATATGAAAATTCACTACCATCATCATAGTGCCACGGCATTAAATTACCCCATGAGTGTAACCAAAATGTTTTAGTATAATGATAATAATCAAATCCAATAACTAATGAATGTTGTATAGTATTATCTTGTTGGTTTCTTTTTTTTTCAGTGTAATCAGCTAATACTTGTGGAATAACTACTGCTTCCCAAACTTCATTATTTTCTGCTACTATATTTCCTTGTGGGTCTAAATATTGAATGATATCATGTGAAATAAAATTAGCATTATAACCTTCTTCTAATGCTAAGTATGTGTAATGTACATTACCATTTGATAATTTCCATTCTTCTAAAGGATCATAACCATAAGGTTCAGATAAACGTTGAACTGCACCAAGATTAAATGATAATTTATTATTGTATTTGTATCTATAACGCTCTGATGCTTCAAAATATTCTATATCAGCAAATCCATCTTGCAAATATTCAACTTTTGCAGTGAAATTTTTAATACATAAAGGTTTAGTACATTTATCATTTCCACATTCAGATACATATCTTAAAAAATGATGTTGATCTAGATATTTAATTCCTTCTTGTCTTTTATAGTCAACTTCAAATAAAAATTCAAATCCTTTAACTTTACCAATAGTAGCAGCATCTGAAAATGAGTTTTCTTGACCATTTTTAAATACTTCTTTAGGTTCATAACCCATTCTAGCTATTTTTCTAACTCCTAATGCTAGTGAATAATCAAATGGTGTTTCTATTGTAGTTGTGGTTAAACCATCTGTAACTGAATAAACATCAACATTAGAAAGAGAAGTTCCTCCATTTGCTGCTGCATAAAATGTAGAAAATTTAAATATTTTCTTTAATTCATTTTGACTATATGAGTTAAGAGAAAATAATATAAAAAATAATATTAATATTTTTTTCATTATTATTTCTTTTTAGGTGCAGATCTACCTTTATTTGTTTCCCATTTTGAGGTAGTAGTATTTTTCTTAGGTCTACCTCTTCGTTTTTTACCTTTAGAAGCATTAACAACATCTTTAGATTGAGTAGCTACATCTTTTAAAGCTTTTTTTACATCTTTAAATTCACTAGCCATTTCTTCAGCTCTATCTTTTACTTCATCATAAACCTCAACAGCTTTTTCGTCTAGAGTTGTTTTACCCAAAAGCCAATTCCAGAATTGTGTTAACTTTTCCATATAAATGTTTTACTATAAATATATGAGGAATAACTACTAGTATACTAGCCGTCGCAAGAAACACAATCAGCCATACGAGATCCTAAATCTCCTTTAATTACTGAATCAGTTCTTAAATAATACAATGTTTTTATACCTAATTTCCAGGCTTCCATATGAACTTGATTGATCCATTTTGGAGAATCTGTAGGAGAAAATGCTAAATTTAATGATTGGGTTTGATCAATATATTTTTGTCTAATAGCTGCTTGTTGAACCAATGCTAATTGATTTGTTTCCGCAAAAGTTAAAAATACTTCTTTTTCATCTTCTGATAACACATCAGCAGGTAAATTTTGTACTGATCCTTCATCTAATAAAATTTGATCCCAAACTTTACTTGTATTTTTATCCTTTTCTATTAGTAATTTTTCTAATTCTGGATTTTTGACAATAAAAGTACCTTTAGCTCCATTAAATGTATAAACATTTGCGGGTTGTGGTTCAATACCTGCGGAACAACCTCCTATTCTTGAATTTGAAACTGTTGGTGCAATAGCTAAAACATGAGTATTTCTCATTCCTGTTCCTTTACACCATAAGGGTTCACCATATTCTTGGGCTAATTTTCTAGATGCTGCTTCTGCTTCACTTCTAATTTTAGACATTATAGTATGGGTCCAAGCTGTAGAAGCAATACAATTAAATGGTAAGTTTTTCTTTTGTAAAAAAGTATGCCAACCCATTATACCTAAACCTAATGCTCTTCCTTTTTTAGCATGTTTATGAGTACGCTTCATTGCTTCTTTTCCATTAGTTTTATCAATAAATTCTTGCATAACACCATCTAAAAAGTATGTAGCAATTTCTACAACGTCTGTTTCTTTCCATTCATCATATTTTGATAAATTTAATGAAGATAAACAACATATAAATGAATGTTCTTCATCAGTATGAAGTGTTATCTCTGTGCAAATGTTTGTCATTGAAACATTAAGATTATTCATCATATATGCTAAAGGATTATCTTTATTTACATTATCCTCAAACATAATATATGGTTCTCCTGTTTCCATTCTTGATTTTAAAATTTCTAACCAAATAGACATTGTAGTTTCATCTCTATCATTTAGTTTTTTCATGAATGAATCATCTACAACAACACATTGATGTAAATTTAAACATTGTCTATTAGGATCACCCTTTGGTCTTCTAATTTGAAGATATTCTTCAATGTCTGGATGGTTAATATTTAAATTAACTGAAGCCGCTCCCCTTCTTACATTACCTTGGTTAGTAGCGATAATAGAAGAATCATAAATCTTACACCAAGGTACTACACCTTCTGACTTGCCATTACCTCTAATTTCTGTCCCTCTTGGTCTAATTCTAGAAACACTAACACCAACTCCACCCCCGGATGCAGTTAATTTCATTAATTCAGCATTAGTTAAACCAATTCCCCTAATTGAATCTGGTGTATCAACACCAAAGCATGAAATAGGTAAACCTCTATCTGTACCAGTATTTGAAAGTACAGGAGATGCTAAACCAATCCAACCATTCCAAATATATTTAAAGAATTTTGATTCTAAATCAGGACGATTTAACCTAACTGCTACAGCATGAGCAACTCTTCTATATGCTTTTTTAGGTGTTTCTCCTGGTAAAAGATAGCCCTTTGAAATTGTTGATAAAGCTACCTCATCCATAAATTCAGGGTAATCTTTACCCTTCTCCCATTGGGAGTAATCTGCTACTAAACTATTATTATCCATTTTTTATTTTTTAAAATATTGCGGCTGCATCCCAATCTTGTACACCTTTACTATAATTTGTTACTCTATTTGCAAAGAAATCTGTATGTTGTTTTCCTGCTGATAAATGATCAAACCATTTCATTCTTTCTACTGCCTTAACATCAATACCATTTACAATAGGTCTATAACCTAAATCACCCATTTTAGTATTTACCCTGTGTTTAATAAATGAAATTAAATCATCTTTACTGCAACCTTCTAAATCACCCTCTTCATATACTTTTTCAATAAAATCTAGTTCTAACTGTAATGAAAGCAAAGCAGCCTCATTAATTGCAGCCTCTAGTTCTGGAGTTTTTAATTCTGGTTTTTCTTCTAAAAGAGTTCTAAATAACCAACAACCTGCTTCTGAATGCATTGATTCATCTCTAATTGACCATTCAACTATCTGACCTACTCCTTTAAGTTTATTTCTTAATTTAAATGATAATAAAACAGCAAATGAACTAAATAAATTTACCCCTTCAGTAAATGCAGAAAAAATTGCTAAGGATTTAGCTCTTTCATGCCAATTTAATTTCCCCATCATAAGAATCTCTATTATCTGTTAAAGCTTCAATTTTAGCCATTGTAGCTTCATCTTCTAAAAATTCTGAAAAATCATCTAAACCTAATTCTTCATTTAATAAACTATAAGCTTCAGCATGAATTGTTTCCATAGCTCCAAATACAGTAGCCATAGCAATAATTTCTGGTTTTCTGAACCATTTTGTGACTAATCCTGTCCAATAATCATTTACTACTGTTTCAGTTTGTGCAAATCCCTTTAAAATTGAACCTATAATATTTTTTTCTGTTTCTGTTAAATTTTGCTTCCAATCATTAATATCACTCATCATTGGAACTTCTGTATGAATCCAATGTGCTTGTTGTTGCTTTAACCAATAATCAAATGCTGTTGGATATTCAAAGGGTTTATATACTACTCTTTCTTTTGTTATGTCTTTTTTTGCCATTTTATTTTACTTATTAAGTTACGAATTTAATTCAAAAAATTTCTTTTGCAACTCAGATCTATCAAATTTATCTATTCCACTAAAACTATTTGTTTGGGGTGTTGATGGTTTAATATCACTATCATCTTCACCTTCATAATAAAGATCATTTGATACTTCAAAATGACCTGTTGATGTATCAGCTTTTACCCCAAATGTTAAACCATCCATCCCATATCTGTTTTTCATAATATGGAATCTTCCAGTTCCTTCTACTTTATCTTTACGTTGTCTAGAAAGAGAAATACAAACATCTGTTATCATAATTTTATCATATGAACCAGCTGCTTTATCTCCCTCTACAATATTGTCTTTAGCACCCGCCCTATTGACCTGAGATACACTCCAAACTGGTATATCTAATTCACGAGCTAGACCCTTTGTACTAGTATAAATATCATCAATTTCTCCTTTACGATCAACAGTTTTTCTTTTTGATGAAAGAAGATCAACATAGTCAATTATAATTAAATCAGGTTCAATCCCCATATCCTTTACTTTTTGAATATGTGCCTCTATAGTAGACATTGTTGCTTTTCCTGTTGGAAATTCTTTAATTATTAAATTTCCTTTTATATCACTCATTAGGGTTTCAATTTTATCCTTATGTTTTTGGATCTTATCAACACCAATTTTAGAAAAATAAGCATCATATCTTCTTCCTACATATTGTTCTCCCAATTCTAAAGTATAATGTATTACATTATACCCCAATTTAGTAGCATGACCCCCTAAAGCTACTAATGACCAAGATTTACCACCTCCTGGATTACCAAATATAAGACCAAAATCTCCATTTCCGAGACCTCCCTGAAGTAATTCATTGATTTTATCCCAAGGAGTTTTAATTGTTGTTCTACTATCTTCTCTATATCTTGATTCAATATCTTTAGCATATTCATGTCCTATATTTTTATCTTGTCCAGCTTTAATAGCATTATTAATTAATGACCTAATAGATTCATAATCTCCACCTTTTAATAAATCAACACTTTGTAATAAAGCTCCTTTTAACTGTTGGTTTTTACAAAATGATGAGAATTCTTCTTGTACATATTCTAAATCATCATTAGAAGTATTATATGCTTCTTTGAGTTGTTCTTTTATAGAGATTTGTAAAACTTCATTACCACATTTTTGTAGTTCTACAGCTAATATTTCCATTGAAGGTGTAGTATGATATTTATCATAATACTTTAATATTTCTTTAATAATCCATTTATGGGCTTGATTATCAAAATAATCTTCAACCAACATATCATTAATGTTTACTAAAAATTCTTTATGTGTAAGTAAAGAAGAAATTACCTTAATCTGGAAGCTAGTTCCATATGAATTTAAATTTGTTAATGTCATATAACTATTTTTTTATAACTAAATTTTGAAAACAATCTTTAACCCAAAACTCAACATTTCTAATTAAACCACCTATTTGGTCTTCATTATACATTGCTACGAATTGATCGGGATAATACGAAAGATCATTTGATTCTACTATCTCATCTAACCATTCTTTATCTTCTTTACTAAGCATAGGATTACTTAAATCCATTATTTTATAATTTTTTTCTAAATCATCTTGACCATGAATTATTCGAGCATATACTACATGATCTGATATTTTATTTTCACATATATCCAATATGTCACCCCAATTCATATCTTTTTCTATTAACTCCGGAAACTTTTTTAATAATCCTTTTTCACCTAATCCCTTAACACCTTTAATTTTATCAGAATTATCACCTAATAATGTTTTATGTAATATAAAATTATGAGGAGATATTTTGTACTTATCCATTACAGTTTGAGGAGTATAATACTCTTTTTCCATAGGACGGTATACAACAACATTATCACTAACTAATTGTAGAAAATCTTTATCTGAAGATACTATAAACGCTTTATCTTTTGGATGTTGGGGTATAGTTTTGCTCAAATATGCTATAATATCATCAGCTTCTACTTTATCAATACTTACAGTTTTAACAGGTAGTGTTTTTAGATATTGAATAATCCTAACCATTTGATCTACTTTAGCATCATCCTCATCATCCTTGTCATCAAATGCATCCCAATTAGTAATACGTTGAAGATCTCTACCTGATTTATACTCAGGCATTATATTTTTTCTGTTATTAGCAGAACCAGCACCATCAAATACTACATAAACTTGAGTTGGATTTATTTGTCGAATCATAGCTCCTAAAGAACGGAAAAATCCACCTAAACCACCAATATGAATACCCAAGGGATTTACCATATTTAATACTGCAAAATTTCTAAAAAATAGATTTAAACCATCTATAAAGAGAACTCTTTCATGAACTTCAGTCTCTGGGCCTTGCTCCTGGATATTATCCAGAAGTCTAAATAATTCTTTTTGTTTCATATGGTGTAATTTTATTCCCGGAATATACGAAAGATATTCCGGGTATCAAAATTTATTGTGGTTCTTCTCCAAAAGATGTTATATCAGTGTAGGCTTGATCTTCTTCAACTACTCTGAAATCACCGCCACCTAAAATAGCAGCCCAATCATCTTTTCTTGCATCTTTATAACCTTTTAATTCTCTGTCATTATCATTAATAAATCCGTGAGGAGTCATAACAATTTTACCTCTTGTAGTAACACCATTAATATGATTTTTATCAATTTGAATATTTACTCTTTTAGCAAATTCAACTTGTTTACCATCTTTAATAGCTTTAATTTTAGAGGTACCAGCAGACATTACGTTACCAAAAGTAACTACAAATGTAGAATCAAACCACATTGCGTATCCTCCTTTATTCATTAATTTAGGTTGACCCATTGGGGATTCCGCTTTTAACGTCCAAACTTTATTAATACATACAAGTGTATTAGTATATGGAGATGATTCCTTACGTGACAATGTAATACGTTGATTTACGCTATTACCAAATTGAGTTGACATAGCTCCTGCATTCCATTCATTATTATTCTTATTTGATTTAATAGACATCTCACAAGGTACAGATCCTATAGAATCCCATAAGAAAAGTAAATCATAAGGTAAATTACCTTTTTTCTGTTCATCCATTAGATCTAAAATAAACCCTGCTACATCTTCAATAGAATTAATAGTTTCTCTATCTACATAAATAAAATTACCTTCATAGTTAGTAACTTCACCTGTAGTTTTATCAACTACTTCCTTAACATCCATTCCCATCATTTTAGCATGATCCCAAGACCATTTCATTTCTGTAATAATAAAAACAGGTAGAATATTTCTTTTTTGTGCTGATACTGCTGCTTCTAATAATGCAGTAGTTTTACCTGTGTCTGAATGACCTCTAAGAAGTACAATATGTCCCATAGGAATACCAGGGATTGAAGTAACATCTTGAAATGCTGAAGATAAAGGGATCCATTCCTGGTCTTTAAACTTGACATTTTGTCTTAAACCTTTTTTATCCTTAAAGGCACCTAGATCAAATTTTGATCTAAGTTCCTTAGAGGCAGCTTCTGTAAGTGATTTTTTTCTAGCCATATTTTAAAATGGTAAATCATCATCAGTTGAAGACTTTTTATCATCAAATAAAGCATCAAACTTATCTGATTTTGAAGTTGTATCTTTACCTTCAAGTGAGTAATTATTTTTACTTTCACTATCAAAGGCAACAGCAGGTTCAGATGAAATTTCTCCTTCTTCTCCACCTTCAGGTTTTAAAAATGTTTCTAAATTAGCTTTAACTTCATCAAAAGTAAGTCTTTTAAATACTTCCATTGGGTTTGGTTGTGTATCTAAAGCTCTTTCAACTATGTTAGTATTATTACTAATAGGTGATTGCTTCATTGATGGGGATATTGTTGTTTTATTATAAGGAGTTCCTGTTACTTCAGGTCCTACTGTAGTTAACTTTATATCTCTACCTCCTGATACATCAGTATAATCTCCAATTTCATCATCAGCTGCTAAATTTAGAAATGCTTGGTAAACTTCTTTACCAAATTGCCATAGTTTAACACCATCTTCTTCCTCACCTCTTACAATTACAGGAGCAAAAATACGAGTTTTAGCATCTAATTTTTTAGCTAAATACCAATTTTCTTTATCTCCACTAGCACGTAATTGTTTTGTGAATTCTTGAATTGGGTCTTTTTCTCCCCAATTTAATGGTGAGGGCATTACTCTACTACCAATTCCATAATAAAATTGCATTTCAGTAAATGGGAATGATTTATTGTATTTATTAGGAACAATTCTAATTTGCTGTTTTCCTACAGAAGGTTTCCAGAACAATGTTTTTCCTGTTCCTTTATTTGAGTTTGTTTGTGATTGAAGTGACTCTAACTTCGATTTGATTTGATTTAAATCCATAATAATAACTTTTAATTTATTTTATAACTGTGAGTAATATACAACAAATACTTAGGGTAACCAAACTATAGTTCAATTATCTTATGTATTTTCGTTTTTAATTGTTTTAACTCATCATGTTGAGTTAATAATACGGAGTTTTTGTAGTGTTCCCAAGTTATAGGAAACTTAGTATCTACTACTCCTCCGTTTAATTTTTTAATAAGTTCATTTAAAGCATTAATAGTATATAAAGTATTTGTTTCTTTTTTCCTATGAACTAAAATTGTATTTTCTGGTAAGTCAGAGATATTACCTTGATCTATATTATATGTGCAAACATATTCATCATTTTCTTTTACATACAAAACAAATATTTTATTATACATTATATTGTATTTGTCTGTAATAGACTTTAGAAGTAAATCTAAATCCTCTAAGGTTGTGAATGTGCAAAATAATTTATTATTCAAGTCTCCTAAGTTTTGATTAGTAATGTCCGAAAAATCGTCCATAGTATACATATTAGGAGTTTTATTTAAAATTGTAGTTGCTTCCATAGCATGTTTTTATTTGTAATTTATATTTATTAAATAGTTCCTTTATCTCACCCAACACATCTTCTTCTTCTTTATCTACATCAAATAAAAACGAATCATAAGTATATAAAACTATCTTTGTTTTTTTATTTCTTAATAACCTTATTATTTCCCATAATATATGAACATTCATTGCCGTCTCCAAATTTTGTAGTAAATAATTTAATAACTTTTGTGGTTTCATTTCACTAAGCTTATTTTTCTCAAATCTATGTTTTGAAATAGGACATTCAATCCAGCCTTTTTCACAAAACTCTTCCCATAAATTATCAGTATATACTTGTACTTTTTGGAAAAACTCTAAGTCCTTATATTGGTCAAATACTCCCCCATACAGTTGCTTAAATGTTAACTCTTTAGCTTTTTTATACTCTACTCCATACATTTTCGCAAAGGCAGAATGAATATCCTCATCACCAAAATCAAAATCGACCAACTTAGCCAACAAAGTAGGGTGATAAGCACCAATGTCAAACTCAACGAATATATCATTGCGGGGTATAAAACTTTCTCTACTATTATTTTCTTTGTTAAGTGCGGCATAATTTACTCCTTTAAATTTGTTGCTTGGTCTTCCTGTAAGGGTTTTAAAGTTGTACTGCGTGTAGATGTAGTCTCCATCGATGTCATGAAAGTGCGATTCGAATTTTGATTTATCAACTCGTATACCACTTCTTTCAATGGCGTTGAAAACCACTGAAGATTTGTCATTGTAGAATTCATTGATTTTTCCATTTATTTTGTCTTTAAGGTTATTATATATTTCTTCACAATACTCATAGTGTTTAACTATAGGTATAATTCTATTTACATCTTTTTTATTTGGATATCTCCTATTAAAAATGTGATGTGTTTGTAGTAGTTCTGGTATATACGGAGGGTTTTGTTGGTTTATGTCAAAGAGGCCTTTTAATGGTAAATAATGTAAAAATTCCTTCTTATCACGCACATATATGCTACTAAATTTATGTAACATCGTGTTTATCTCCGTCATATTTATATTTAAAGTTTCACTATGTGATAGTGGGACAATAAATCCTTTAGTTGATACTAACGGTCTAATATACAAAGCACAAATACTATTTTGTGCAGGATGTATTAAATAACTATTTGGAATTACTTCTATAAAAACTTTTTCCCAATTAGCATTTGAAAATTGTTCAAATTGAACTTTACTTTCAACTAACCAAAACATAACTTTTTATTTTAATATATGAAGGATTTATCTAATATCCACCTCCACTTGAAGATCCTCCACTAGGTGGTGGAGGTATATAATTAGGATCTGTTGAAGTGTTTGTTGTAAATTCTACTGCTTGTGTTTCTCCCGTTTCAATTACTCCCTCTTGATTTAAAGAATCAACTATTTTACCCCTGTAGAATCTTCTATAGAATAGTTTTCTATGAGCTGTTGATGTGTGAGAAGAACCCTCCATAGGTCCTTGAAATTCATGGATATGATAAAAGCCTATGTAATCTTGACCCGTAGGAGTAATTAATTCTCCCCCAGTTGTATTTAAATTACTTGCTTTCTTATATTTAAAATATTCTAGATATTGTTTTCCTAAATAATCTTCTAATCCTTTTTTATTTATTTCTCTTTCTTTTATAAAAATAGATCCTTTATTATTATTAAATACTCTATCAATATCTCCATTTATATACCAATTTAAAGTAAAAGGTACGTAATTTTCCCACATCCATATTTTATTTTGGGTAAAAATATTATCGTATGTTTCTTTATTAATTTCTAAATACTCCAATTGGTTTATCTTACATACAAAATATCTTACAAACATCCCTTTTTCATAGTCTTCAGGAGTTGGGAATGTTGGAGAATATTGTGGTTTTGCTCTAACTAAATTATAATCAGTGTCAGTTAATATCCCGTATATTTCTACATCTTGGGTATTTTGTATTTGATCACCATAAGTAAACCCATCCCAGTTGTCTGCATATGTTACCCCATTTGTACTGTCATCAACTATTCCATTTTTTGTCTGTGATGGAAAAATTTCTGTATTTTTAGTAATTTCTTCATTTGGGGGATTGTTTGGGTTTTTACCTGTGTAAGCTTTACCATTAGATAATACATAATAAAATCCTGTGTAAGAAGAATTATTTTTAACATAATACCATTCAGCCCCAGGGGTAAATTGATTTTCTTTTATTTGGGATTTAGGAAAATAAGTCATAATTAAAGTGTTGGAACAAAAATATTATTGTTTACTATTGGGGCGTTTGTACCTCCTCCATCTATGTATGTATATTTTTCTCCTGTTTTTTGTTCAATTTTTTTAATTTCAACATCTATACCAAATGAATAAAAATTACTTTCTATAGGTTTGTTAACACCTCCTAATGCTTTGATTTCCATTTTAAACATTGGATTTTTACCCACATTAAATAATGTTCCTACTAATTTATTTATTGCTTGTTGAGATTCTTGTTTTGATGGAGAAATATATCTTCCTTGATTATCAACATAACCTAAATCAGGTCCTGTTCCTCTAGGATTACCAAATTGATCTTTTTGATAAGTATTAAATTTAAATCCTGGGGCTATACAACCTAATAATAAAGGGCCATTATTTCCTATTGCTGCTTGTTGAGCATGTAATAGGACCCATGTTCTATCTGTCTTATTTGTACCATCAATAGGTCCTCCTAATCTATCTATTTCCTTATAATTATTACTTCTTTCATTAGCTATAATAAAATGATCTCCTCTATCCTCATTATTTCTTGAAGCTACAGTATAAGTTCCTGTAGGTATACAACTTTTATTATTTTTATTATCATTCCAAGGTAGTTCGCATGTTGGTAAGGCATATAAAATATTACCATTTTCATCTAATACTTCCATTATACCTAAAGTTTGATAACCATTATCAACTAATCTAGTTAATCTTAATCTTACAATTTTATCTTCATTAGGATCTGTTGGTGGTGGTTCTTCAGCTGCAGCAGCTAATTGTTTTTGTTTATCTGATGATTGGGTTGTTTCTGGTTTTGGTTCTAGTATCTCAACTAATTCAAATCTAGGTACAGATTGAGTATCAATTGTAGTTGACCATTTTTGAACATCAATGTTATGGTTAATGGCTTTAACTATAATGTCAACGCTATCTTTTTCATAAGATGGAGGTAAAATATCATCAGTTATTTGGAATTTTTCAAATAATTTTATTCCTGATAATCCTTCCATTTCTAAATTTAAATTAAAAGGTAAGAAAAAAGGTGAAGGAACTTTATTAGATTCTGATAGTATTCCATGTATTAATTTAATATAAGTGGTATAATTTTCACTAAGATCATTTGATACCTCTGGTGAAAAGTTGTATTTATCATAATTACCCCCCTCTTTTGTACCCCCAAATTTATACATTTCTTTTAGAGGTAAATTCCCATCATCCTTAGATTTAAATAATTTTTCTACTTTTATAGTTTTTGCTTTTTCTAAAGGACTAGGTTCATCTTCTTTTTTCTCAATAGTATCATAATCTATTTTTTCGGGTATAATTCTATCAACTAAACCTTTATTATAATTCGAAAATGAAACAGAATTACCCATAAGATTATTTCCAGATGCTTGAGCCCCTATTGCTATCATTGTAGCAAAATTTTGGGGAATTTCTGCATCTAATCCTATATTGGTAATGAATGAACCTTGATCTTGTTTTACCCCAAAAATATTAATTTTTGTAAACTTTTCTGGTATAAGTTCAACAAGATTTGGTTTTGGGGTTTCATCATAAATTTTTATAACACCCTCATTTTCATCTAAAGTAACAAAGAAATTATTTAAATTACCCATAGATTCATTTATTCCTCTTAATATAGTTTTTACATATGTTAAAACAGATATAGCTCCATCTTGATCTTTAGGAGAGGTTTTAATTGCTTCAGAAGCAAATTTTAGATTAATTAAAACATTACCTAATCTTCCTACATAAGGATTATTATCTACTAAAAAATCTTGTTGGGCATTTAGTGTTTTATTTAATTCTGAATCAGTAACAATATCATTATCATATTCAACTATTCCTTTAATTGACATTTTGTTATAAGCTACTAGACATTTATCAGGATTTGTTGAAATATTTGGGGGGCAAATAAACATAAAATTTTGATCATTTCCTATATTAGCATAACTAAAATCAAATTTTACTAATGGGGTACGTCCTCCTTCTCCTTTTGTTGAAAATAAATTACAATTTTCTTCAATAATTTTTAATAGGGTAGCAAATTTTATATAAACACTTTTTTCAACTTTTTCACTTCCTCCTAAATTTTTCTTTCCAGTATAAGTATTAGCTAATAAAAAAGCTCCATTTTTTATACCCTTTTGATATAAAAATTGTCCTCCAGCTTCCCCTTTATATTTACCTTGTATATTTTGGGAAATATTGTAAAAAGTTTTATTTAATTTAGTATCATCTTTATAAGCTATTAAAGGATCATTATTATTATTTTGTATTGTTACTTCTTTTTCTGCTTCTACTTGTTCATTATATTTAGGACGTAAATAATCTAAAATATCTTGTTTTGTTGCTCCTATGTTAAGATCATATCCATTACGCGCATTGGGATTTTTAAATATTTTAAAAAATTTATCTTTAGTAGATCTAGTTACCCCAAATAGTTTCATAGGTTGCTCATTGCTTTCTGCCACTTGAATGTATGCTCCTATGGTTTCCCCAACATAATCATTTATATATTGTTGAAAAGTAGTATTAGACTTTACATCACTATTACTGGATTGAGAATCTTTTTTAGGGTCTGTTACATTTAATTTTAAAGATTCTATTATATTACCCATACCTATTAAAGATACTTCACAATTATAAGAACCATCTGCACTAAAAGACCATTTAAAATTAGTTATTTTACCATAGATAGCTTCATAATTACCAGAATATTTTAATCTTTCTTGTGATATAAGATTTAACATTTGGAATTGATTTTTTGGACCTGGGAATGATCCTGGGTTTAGTAAAAAATCTAAAGGTTGAGATTTAAAACCATCATAAGTTTGTAAATCTCCATCATTATTCAAAAAAGTAGACCAACCGAATTCTAATAAAAGAGTATATCCTGGTCTTAAATATAAAGCATCTAGTAATTGGAATTGAGCTTTACTGTAGCATTTTATATTAATTGTTGCTTTGCTTAAAGCTCCATTATTATAATAAGTTGATTTGGCTGATTCAATTCCAGGCATAGGAACATACCCTCTTTCACTTACTCCACCCCAACCATAAGCTCCATTAAATAGTTCATTATTATAATTTAAACCTTTATGAAGTTTTATTGTTGAAGATGTTATTTTCCCCTCTTCATCTACAGTTTCCTCTAATGAAAGTGAACCACCTTGAAGTATAAAATTTTTAGCTAAATTTGGGCCTTGTATGAATTCAAGGGGTACACCTGCTTTTTCTAATTTATTTAAAACACTATTATCACCCATGTCCTTTCTTGTTAAATTAACTGAACTTGCTAATCTTAACCATGGAGTTTTTACTGTATAATATTTTAAATTATCAGCAGATATGTTTGTAGTTTGTCCTAAGGCTGTTTGTCTTGTTTCAACTTGTTTTTTTACAAACTCATCAAATGGATCACCTATAATATTACCCATAACTTTATCTATTTAATTCATTATAACTATCAATTATAGGGGAAATATTTTGTGGAATTCTAATTTGTGATCCTATTGGAAGAAAAATAGAAGCAAAATCAACAATATTAGGATTAGCAATAGCTATTATCCACCATAAAGTCACATCACCATAGAATTGAAATGCTAAACTTTCAAATCTATCTCCCCATTCTGTTATAGCATATATATCATTTTCTTGCTGTGGAGCAATAGGATACCTAGCAGAATTTCTATAAGTAAGTCCCTTATTTCTTAAATTACTATTAAGAGTTCTAAATAATTTTACATCAGCATATCTATTCATCTGATTGAGTTTTTATAGGTTGGGTATATTTATCTAAACCATTTTCTCCTATATAATTATTATTAATTCCATTATTTAAACTTATAAATCGTTGTGGTCCTATTTCAAAACCTTCTTCTGTTGATAATACACCATTTCCATCATAAATTAATTTTTGTCGTGAAGGTAAGAAATCTTGTACTGGAGTAAAAGCTAAACTAACTTCTATTCTATGTGGTAATTCTTTTACTGAAGGATCTGATTTCCCCTCTGTGTCAATTGCTATTTCCCATGTAGTATCATCTGGAATAGTATAAGTTAATGAAGTTAATACTCCTGGTACCTCATACAAATAACCACCTACAGTCATTCTAACCATATTTCCTCTCATAAACCCAGCTGAAGTGTAATCGGGTGCCAATGATGAAGCTAAAAAATTAAGTTTAGTAAACATGGGTATTAATTCTGCTTTTGAAGTTGCAACTATAGTAAAGCCCATTTGTATATCTCTAGTAAACCCACTATAATTTTTAAATACATTACCTCTACCTACATACTGAACATCATTCCAGGTAGCAGCATAATTGTCTGTAAAACCATTTATATATGCTCTAAAATGTAAATAAGTTGCTTTTTTTCCTTCACTTGGTCCATTATTAATAACAGCAATTCTAAATTTACATAAATCATTAATAGGTAAATCATGATTAGGTCCTTCACCTTCATACATTTTTAAAGCTGTTATTTTATCTAAAGCTTCCATATCAAAGGCTGGTACGCTGTAGTCAAATAAATTTCTTTCTTTATTTGTACCATCAACAGCATAAGTTATATGTTGCCCAGGATCTCCCATTCCTATTCTTACAGCTTTATTTTGTTTTGTATAATTTGGAGCTTTATGAATAATTTTAGATACTACATTTCCTGTAGTATCATCAAATTCTACTTCAGAATCTATAACAAAATTCATAAAACTTCTAGGATATAATCCTCTACGAGTAGTTAATTCTGTTTCTGAATATAATTGAAAAATACTACCATGTAATAAAGTAGAAAGACCTGAAGGTTGAACCCCACTATAATTAGGATAAGCTGTAGATAAATTTTTATAATTTCTTATAGCATTATATATAGGACGTTCTTTAAATATATTTGTTTTACCTACACCTAATATGGAACCTGGCCCCCCAGAATATGAATATAATATAGGAGTATCTGGGTTTTCTGAGGTTGCATCAGGGTTTACATTAAAATTAGCAAGACCCGATGTTACAGATTCTACAGCTTGTCCTAAAGGGTTAGAAGATTGGGTTCCATATTTACCACTTCTACCTCTAGATATTTTATTTTCAAAGTCTACTAATCTATTTATAGATACTTCTTGATCTGTTTTTACTACTACAGAATAGGGATTTAATGCACCCGCACCTCCTCTAGCATTTCTATTTACACCTGCAGGTCCACCTAATGATCCTACAGGATTTAAACCAAATTTATTTAAATGAGCTCCTGCCCAATTAAAACCTGCTTGGAGTAATGTTCCTATAGGTAAGTAAGCACCTTGATTCATAGCATCTCCAAAATAACCTGCTCCAAATGATGCTTGAGTTTTTACACTAGTTCTAGATAATAAATTTTCTTTTAAAGTAAAAAATATACCTCTTGGAGATTTAGTATCAATAAACATTTTAGCTAATCTACTTACATCTTTAAGTGCTTTTAAAGGAGCTAAAAAACCATCTCTTAATATAAAATCAGGACCCGATTGAAGAGGCATACCATCCCTTAAATATCCTGTTCCTGATGGTATGTCTACTACTTCATAAGGTTGATTACTTGTTCCTGAAGCAGGTCTATCCCCACCAAATCTTAAATTTTTTAAGTTTGTTTTAAGATTAATTAAACGTCCCCTGGACTCAGGTGTAAGTGAATTAGACATGTAATATTATTTTAAAGAGATGATCCTGCGGGTAAATTATCTTTATATTTTTCAACACTATCACCTGATGCTAATGTAGTAGCATTAGGTAAATTACCATTACGTGGTCTTACTGATAATTTATCTGGGTTAGAATCTAATGAGTATTCTTTATGTAATGTTGAAATTGCAAAATCAGGTGTGGATGGTGTTGCTCCATTATCCTTTGATAAAGGTGAACCATCTTTTTCTAATCTATTTACTAATGAATTTTCCATTTTTGTATTTTTTATTAATTAATTATTTATTATAAATATTACCCCATATTAGAGGTTGCTAATGCTAAGGATTTACCTACTTTATTTCCATCAATAAACACATCACCACCTTCTTTAACTGCTGATACTAGTTCTTTTAATAATACAACAACATCTGAATCTGTTGATGTTGGAGTAGTTGTACTTGCCATAGCTGGTGGGGTTACAATACCACCTCCTGAAGCATTTGCTGATATTTCACTTGCTGAACTACCTAATAAACCAAAGCTTAAACCATTTAATGCACTAGAACCAGCATTTTTAAATTTATCTCCTAATGATGCACTTTTATCTGCATTAAATCCTTTAAAACCATCATATAAAGCCATTCCAATTGCTAAAGGTGCTGCTACTTTACCAAGTACTCCTTTTGCTAAACTACCTGCTCCTTTTAACATTTTTCCGGGTTTTAATCCTTTACCTAATCCTTTTAATTTATTAGTTTTTCCAGGTATTACGTCCTTTACAAAATCCATAGCAGTACTTGCAGCTCCTGCTAATTTAACCCATAAAGGATTACCCGGAGATCCAGGTTCGCCTGACCCTAATTTCTTTTTTAATAAAAACCCACCAAGTAATGCTCCACCACCAGCAATAGCAGACATTACAGGATTTTCTGCTATAAAAGTAGAAAGTGTTTTTATAACTTTTCCTATTCCAGACACAAAACCTTGGAATGTTGGATTTGAAACAAGAAGTTCTACAGCTTTTGCAACTTTTTCAGCTAAAGGAGCTAAAGAATTTTTAAATATTTCTTTTGCATTTTCTAAAGATCTATTAGCTGCTTCTGCTGTTTTTCCTTCTGCTATTACTGTTTCTAAATTTTCTTTTCCTATCATAGCTAATGCTTCTTTTTCTGAGTAGCCTTTAGCCATTAATCTATTTACTTCTGCTTCAGCTTTTTTTCTATCTTCAGCACCAAAATGAGATAATTTATTTTGAAGTTGTTGGACTCGGTTCATTTCGTGCATTTCATCTACACTTATACCCAAAGTTTTTGCTAAAGCTTGTTGTGCAATTTTATTACCTTTAGTAGCTTCATAATTTTCAGAAAGAATTCTATTCATTTCTTTTGCTACAGTAGTTTCATCCCCAGTTAATGAAGCAGATCTTAATTTTTCTAAATTAAGGTTTTTACCTAATAATAACTCAGCTTCCATTTCATTAGCAATAGAAGATTCAAAATCTAAAGAAGCTTCACCCGCAGCAGCTACTTGATCTAATGTCATTCCTAATCTTTTAGCTTCAAATGCTGCTTTTGCTAATGCCTCTGGATTGTTACCTATATTAGCCATTGCTGTTGCGGATGCTCCTGCAACTTCATCTAACACATCATTTAAACTAATTGATGATTCATTTGATATATTTAATCCTTCTACTATCCCCCCAATACTATCCCCTACGGTATCAAAACTTTGTCCTGATAGTGTTGAAATTTTAAATAATCCCTGAGTGGCTTCTTCACTTAAACCTAAAAAATGTGAATATTCTTGATATGCTTTAACTTGCTGCTTTGATAACATTACTTGTGTTCCTGCAGCTGCATTCATTCCTTCTAATGCTTTTCTAGCTTCTTGAAAATTTAAAAATAAATCCCCAGCAGCCATGTTTTTTAAATTATCAACTACTGCTTTACTACTACGGCCCATTCCTAAAAAGGATTTTCCTATGTCAGCTGTTTTTTGGGCAAAAGCTGTACCTAAAGATAATAATGATTTAAATCCTACTACTAATTGACCAATTATTGCTAAAGGAGAAGTAAGAAAACTTAAAAAGCTTTTACCTAATGATCCTAAAGCTGTTCCTAATACTTTAAATTGATTACCTAACCCCCCAGTTACATCTACTACTTTTTTTGCTGATGATAATGCTTCATCAAATGTATCAGTTAAAGCTCCTAAACCTATTTTTTCTGATATATTTGAAAGACCTCCTAAAACAACTCCAGTTCCTGCTAACTGTTTATTAAATTTCTTTGAATAAGCTAGTTGTTTATTAATTTCGTTGGTAAATTCTTCACTATAACCTTCAATTTCCTCTAAACTGTTAGTTAAATCTTGATATGATTTTGATGTTTTATCTACTGAAATAGCCATTTGGGCTCTAATTGCTTTGATTTTAGCTTGTCTTTGTTGGATTAACTTAGCAGCATCAGCTTGTTTAAAAGATCCCTCAGCTGCTTTTGTACTAGCATCTGCTAAATCTTTTGATACTTTAGCTAAAGAATTTAATGAACCTGTTATATCTTTAGTTATTGATTTAGCTACATTATCAGTTGAATCAAGAGCTTCTTTAAATATGGTACCTACTCTATCAGCAATATTTCTTAAAGCATCTTCAACAACTATTGCTGTTTCTCTAGCACTTTTTTCTGCATCTATTTGAGCTTTGGTTTTCTTAGCCATGGAGATATTTTATTATAAATATTAAAAAATACTATTTTCTCGATGCTTTAGTAACATAAGTTGGAGGTGAAACTGTTCTTTTAGGAGGTAGTTTTGATTTATTAGGATTAGATAAATCTATATCATTATTCTTTTTAGGTTTTGCAGCTTCAGATTGTTTTTTGTAAAACTCATCTATCTTTTTAAATGTAAAATTACGAAGCCATATAGGCATATTATAAATAGTATCCCAATCATAACCACCTTTACCATGAAATACTATTTCATGAATTTGAGAAAAAATATTACTTCTATATTCTGCTGCTTCAGTCGGCGTCAGGGAAAAAAAAGTTTAAAGAAATGGGTACATCTATTTCTTCAAGCTCGCCAAACTCATTTTCAATTTGGGTTTTTAACTCTATGTCAGGCTGGATTTTTACTATATGGTCTCTTAATGCTTTTGAATCTCTAGCTAGTAGATAATTATCAACAAAGTCTCTAATGGTTTTACCAGATGAATCACCTTCAACTGAAGTAATTAAATGTTTCATTCTTGTTGAAATTTCAGGTGATGCTGTTTTATTAATTTTTTGAATACCCTTAATTTCTTCTTCAATTTGTTTATCTATACCATCAGTTAATATCCTAAATGTTATTTTTGTACCTGATGATGGTAATTCCCAATCAAATTCATTTTTACCACCTTTAAATAACTTCTCATCAAGCTCCTTATTTTGCAGTAAACTTAAATCTACAATATGTTCTTGACCCTTATACCTAATTTTATAATCTTTACCATATCCTAATATACGAGAAGCAATTAAAATAGCATTTTTATCACCAATTAATATATCTTTAAGTTCTACATTAGTAACAATTAAAGACTGTAATAATTTATCTAAAACAATACCCCTTGCTATATAATTTTGATTTGTTAATATATCTTCTTCTTTAGCAGTCATATATTTCATTTCAATCTTTCCAGATTTTAATGGATGACTTTCAGGATATAATAGACCTTTTGAGGGTAATTCTACTTCTTCTGTTGGGAATTTAAATTTTGTTTCAGACATAATTTTTATTTGTTAATAACTTAATTTTGTTATACATATGTAATATACAAAAAAGCTTGACGTATGCCAAGCTTAAATGTAAAATATATAAATTTTCTTTTAGAAATTTAATACACAATAATCCATTCCTATTGTTAGTGAAATATTCATTACAGTAGTGTCATCATCCCAATTCATGTCACCAAATGAAGCATCTTTTATAAAAGCACCCTTAATAATCCACTCTGATACTACATCACCTACAGGACCTAGTACATCAATAGTTAAATCTTTTTTATAGAAATCAGAATAACCATCTCTACCAGTAACTGATTCGTGGTGTAGTCTTGTCCACTCCATTACTGCTTGGGCTCCTGAAGGGGTAATTGGATCAAATAATTCCATTGTTAAATCATTCCATCTTAATTTACCTTTTACTTTTCTATAAGTGTTTATATGGTTTAATACTATTTCATCCTGCGCGAACCCCATTCCACTAACTCCTTTAATTATATACGATGGTATACCATCAACATACAATATAAATCTATTAGCTACTTTCGGTTCAAAAGCGGTGAAAAATATTTCGTTGGGATCTAATACTGCCATTTTTTATGTTATTTTATTTTATTATAAATATTATTGTTTTTCATTTTTATGCTGGGAAAGTTGCTCCAGTTGGTAAAATGTTAAAGTCTAGGTAAATAAATTCAGCTGTTTTTGTTGGTTGTAAATAAACAGCACCAATTAATTCATTTCTATCAATTACATCTGGTGTGTTATTTGTATTATCCATTACTACTTTAAATGCATATAAACCTTGTCTTTGTTGTACTGACTCTAAATAAGGATTAACTTGAGCTAAAAATGTATTTCTTGTAGCTGCAGTATTTTGTTCGAATACTAATGTATCAGCGATTTGTGAAATATAATTTTTAAGTGTAATTAACAATCTTCTTACATTTACTCTATCTAAAGCACTTGCTTTAGTTTGTAATGTTTTCTGTCCAAATACTACAATTCCTTGTCCTGGGAATGAAGCTATAGGATTTACTTTTGCAGTATATAAAGTATCTCTATTAGTGTTAGTTAATTTTCTTTCTGCTTGATTAACTGCTCCTAATCCACCTCTATTAATACCTGCTGGTGCAAACCATGGCTCACCTGCTCTATCATTATAAGCATAAACACCTGGTATCATTGTTGAAGCTGGTACCCAAACTAATTCTCTTGAATCTGGGTCGATTATTTGTAACCAAGGCCAATATGAAGCTACATATGAAGAATCAACTGAAGCTGCTTGTCCTGTTACTTGTGTTATTGAAGCATTATAATTAACTAAATCCCCGACAAATATTGCATCTCCTCTAGTTTCACAATTTGATTGAATTGATGTCCAACCTGCTCCTGAAGTACCATTTGCTAAAATTAAACCTGGAGCTGTGATTATATTATATCTAAAATCATCTCTATTAGCTAATAAATTAATTGCTGTACTATAATTTGTTCCTACTAAACCTTGAGAATCTGTATTATTAATTGCTTGATAGAATTTTGAAGGAGTTCCGCTTCCTGTTATATCACCTACCCCATCACCAAATGTTCCTTCTGAAGCAATTGGAATAGATCCTGTAAATTCTGGTTTTGCTGTACCATTATTATCAAAATAATTAGGTGTTTGTTTATTTACTGATTTTACTCTTACATATCTTGAAGCATTTCTATAAGATCCAGATGATTGTAAATAAACTCCAGTTCCTGATCCTCTTACTGTTTGTACTTGATCACCAATTACTTTTGAAACATAGTTTGTAGCTAATGGATCTAGTGATAGGTTTGAAAATGTTTCAACTACTTGTTTTGAAGTAGCAGTATCATTACCTTGTCTTATTAATAGTGAAAATACACCTGATGATGTATTTGGGTTTGTTATTTCCCATCTAAAATTATCAGATGATCCTGAAGTTAAAGTTCCATTTGCTCCTGTAGGACCTGTACTATTCATTATATTACCATGAGCTAGTGTTTCTAATGTAAATGCTTCAAAATTTAATATATCAGCAGCTGTTAAAGTGTATAAAGCAGGTTTAGCATTACCAATATCGCCTGATGCATATGTTAAAATATCTCCTTCTACATATCCTGTTCCTGCTGTTGTAACAACATTTGAAATTAAATCAACACTTAATGAAGTTCCAGCCCCTAATGTTATTGTAATAGTACCAGTACCAGTTCCACCTAATTGAGCTAGTATTGTAGCAGCATCAAATTCAAATGTATCACCTTCTGCATATCCTGAACCTGTTGTTACAGCTATCACACTAGTCATTGTACCCGAAGGTGCACTTCCCATAATAACTGTGAATGTAGCTCCTGTTCCTGTTTGTGTTCCTCCTGAAGGGGTAGATAATGTAATTGTTCCATCAGTATCAAAATCGGCAACTGAATTAGCCGTTTGTCCAACATAATCAAATGAAGATGATAAATGACCACTTGCTGATGAAAAAGTAAGAAGACTTGCTAAACCTGTACCTGTTCCTCCTGTTGGGATTGCTGTATAGCCACCAGGAGCTGGTGTAGTATTATCAGTTCCATCCTCACCACCTGAAGTAAATGAAGATTGGAGATTAGTAGTTAAAGGAACTACTCCTGATTCTTCAGCACTTTGAATTATTGATGAAGTAGCAGCACTAAAAGCTCCTGGAGTTACTCTAGTTACTAATAAAGAACTTCCTCCATTTTGGAAATAATTATAAGCTGAAATCGAAGTAAAATATGTATATTGATTCGATCCACTTAAAAATGTACTACCAAAATTAGCCAAATATTCAGAATAGCTAGTTACTAATTTAGGAATATTTTGTTGACCTTTTACAGTTGGTCCAATAATTGCTGCACCAGCTTGTACTGGTCCTGCTGTTATTTGTGATTGGTCGTTTTCTCTTGCTAAAACACCCGGTGATATTAATACTTCTGCCATTTTTTATGTTGTTTTATTTTATTATAAATATTGTGTTTTTTTTAAAAAACTACTCTATTGGGGTAAACTCTCCTGTTTCCAATGAGATATTTCCTTTGCCATATTTTTTTTCTAAATCTACAGCTATTTTTGTTTCTTTTTCTTGAATTAATAATAATTCATTTTCTAATTCTTTTTTCTTTTTGTTAAGATTCATTATAGCTACCTCAACTTCTCCTACATTACCTACTAAAATTTGAAAATCTTCTCTTACTTTTTTTATATTTTCAATTTCTGCTTCAGTTAAAACTTTTACTTTTGACATTGCTTTTATTTTTGATTAATAATCAACTTTATTATCAATTATACATATTAATAAATTCATTAAAAATTAAATTATTTTAACTATTCTTGTGCAGGAGATGGTGGTATTCTATTTGTATTTATTTTATTTGATGGTACCCTTGTTGATGGAGGATCAACATAATTTACATTATCTGTGTAATTAATATCTGTTCTATTAGGTTGGGGGGCATTTACATCATTTATATTACTTACTACTTCAGAATTAAATGTAATAGATGCCTTAGAATTATATTTTTTTATTGATGATAAATCTTTTTGAAGTATATTAGGTACTATATAACCATACATTTTTATACTAAAAGTACTTTTAACTAATCTATCTTGATCTGCGGGCATGTCAATATTAGTTGCTACTGAGTCAATTCTAGCTCTAAATTGATATCTTTCAGGATTACCCCAATATGAATCTGATGCGTAATTTATAGCTTCTATTATTCCATTCATTTGTTCCATGTAATATGTTGAAATAATACAATCATAATTTAATGTTACATAATCAGGAACAACAACAGCATACATATTTTTTGTAGGTCTTCTATTATTTAATATATTGAATTTATCATAGGTATTATTACTACTATAGGATTTTTCAAACATTCTATAATTATTAGGAAAATTAGCATCTAATTTATTAGTAATATTTCTATTTTTTTCAATATTAGTTCTTTTAAAAGTAATTAAAGGCATCATTATCCTACCCTTTCTATCTCTAAAATAACCATCTTTTTGAATTTGATTCCACCTTTCAGAATCAGCATAAATAACAGGTACTTCCTCCCTTCTACCATTTTGGATTACTGTAGGTTTAATTACATTATTAAAATAATAAAGTATAGTTTCATCAATATCCATTAAACCAACTGTAAAAGGTTTTACAGTATCATCTTTAAAGGAAACTTGATTGCTTCTATCAGTTCTTTCATAAGCAGCATTATTAGGATTACCTGCTTCCTTAGAATAAGGATGATGCATTCCTTTACTTATCTCTTTTTGAGATTTTGGTATTACTTTTCTTCCTTTACTTGACATGTTTTATGCTTGATATTAATCTTTCTTCTGAAATGCCCACCCTATCTGCTGGGACATAATGTGCTTCTGCTATTATTGATACATCATAACCAAAATTAGCTAAATCTGAATTACCATATGGGTTATAACCATTATCATCTTTATTAGGGTAATCTGGATCTTTACCTACAAATAATTGATTATTAATTAAATTATAAATTTCATAATATGCATTTTCATACCATATAATATCCCCAACTTCAGGAACAATTACTCCTATTTTACCTGACCCATTAGCTTCTACTCCTGCTAAATCATCTCTTAGGAATTTAAATGTACGACCTCCTGCAAAATCAATACCTAAATCTGTATTAGGAGAACTTTGATCTTGTCTATCAATTAAAGTATTAAGTAACATTGGTGCTTCATAATATTTTTCTTCAGCAGCTTCTCCATAAATATTAACATTAGTTTCTTCTAATCTAAATTTATAAAGTGCACATTCTTGAACAATAACATCCCACATTAGTTCTCTACTAATGCCCCTAAACATGCTTACGTCTCTTGCTGATCCAAATAATGCCATATTATCCTATATAAATTGGGTAGGGTACTGCTGCTTCAATCTTTTGTAAAGATTCGGCTTCAGCTGCCTTTACCGCTAATAAATTACTTCTTGATGTTTCATCAAAATATTCTCTTAATCTTGTTATTAATGCATCCTTTTCTGATGTAGCTGCTGTTAATAAATCTTGCTGATTTAAAACTGTTTCTGCTCCAGGAATGGGTACTTGTGTATATTTACCTCTAATATATCCTAATATTTCTTTACATACAGCTAAAGTATAATCAAATATCCAACTTCTACCAATAGAATTAATTTCACAATAATTAGGATTACAATAATTAACATTTGAAACATTTGTAACATTATATCGTCCCTCAGGATATTTAGAAATTGGATTATTTCTTTCTGATAGTTTTATATATTGTATGTGTATATGTCCATCATTTTGAGGAATAGGGAATATTCTTAGATTATTATTTATTAATTCAAATGAAAATTGAGATCTTCTAACAGTATCACTCATTTCTATAGCTTGAATTTTTTGCATATCAAAACTAAGGGGCATCATTACAAAATTAATAGCTGGGGCATAATTTCCCCACCCAAAAGTGTCCATCATATTCATCATTCCTGTACCTGTACCCGCATAAGGATCAAAGAATTTTACTATTGCAGGAGTAGCTTCATAAAATACTCTTTTTATTTCAATAAAATCTTTATTATCTAATCCCAACGATTCTGAAGCCCATGTTTTTAAATCATAATCTTGTTGACCTGCTGTAACAGGAACTGATCCTGTATACCAAGTTGTAGTTCCACCTGTACCTGCTTCTTCTCCATACTGTTCTGTATATCTTACTACACTAGCAAAATTAGGAGTTACCAATTCATGATTTAAATTTGAAGCTGTTGGTGATCCCTCTATTGATAAATAATCTTCTCTTACTTTATAGGCATACAATTCATTACCATAAGTAGTTACTGCATCTTCAAATGCTGCATAAAAATTTAAGTCTTGTAATTCAACATCCATTATAGGATAACCTAATCTTCTTGCAACATATGTTACTACTCTATCAGCATCTGTTTGAAAATCATATTGATTATCATAAAATCCAAAAGGTGTATCTCCAGGAAAAAATGATGATGAACCAGGATAAATAGGGATTACAGCCATAATTTTAATTTTATTATAAATATGGAAAAAAGTCGTTTAATCAACAATAATTTTAATACAATAATAATCTTTTCTATTAAAATATTTATGTTTCATAGTTTTAATGGGGGGATTAACATTTATCTTAGTAAGTGTTAGTTTACCATCTATATTTTTAGAATTATATTCTGTTGTATGTTTTGGATCTGGATTGTAGTAAGTTATTATTCCTTTAGGTTTTAAATAATTTTTTGCTGTTGATACAAAATTATGATAATTCTTATCTTCCCAAGTATCATGCATTATGCCATTATACTTCTTATCAGGAATACTATTAAACCAATCACCTTTTATAGGAATTACATTTGGTTTATCTTTAGCCCATTCTAGTAATTTTTCAAAAATTTCATCATTAATTTCAATTATAGTATGAGAATTAATATTGGCTTGTTGAATAAAATTAGAACAAATACCCATTCCAAATCCAATTTCTAATATATCACCTCCATTTTCAGTTACAATTTTAGCATGTTCTTCCATAATGGGAGTTTCCCAATCCATCATTATTTCACGATTTCTTTCATCTAAAATTTTATCTTCTAAAAAAGTATACATTAACAAGCACTAGTAGCTAATACTATTCCTTCACTACTAATTTGAACAGCTGTACGGGTTCTACCTATAGCATAAATAAACCACTTACTATTTCCACCAAAGGGTTGATCATAATCTGTATCTACAAAAAGTACCATTCCTACAGCAAAGGTAGTTGAGGGTGAATTAAGTTCAATGTAAGTTCTCATATCAATCTCAATACAGGCATCAGAAGAAGTATCAGTACCTAAATATGCTGCATTAAGAGTATAGATGTTATAACTAGTTGCTGTTGGGAGGGTTATACCATTAGACATTATCATATTTGATTCATCTTTATCAGTTGAATCTGTATCTTGGTAACCTTGACAAGCTATGTTAGCATAAAAGAAATCACCAGCATCAGCTGACGTTCCTGTTCCAGCACCATCCCCAAAATATGCTTTTGATATGTAAGGGGTTGAGGTATCTTGTCCTGTAAAAGCTTCGGCATCTTGAAATACTCCAGAAGAATTAAATCTCATTACTACATCCCCATAATTTGGGTAAGCATTACCTGATCCTGAATATCCTGCTTGGACAAAAGCATTCCATGCTGCTCCTCCCCCAGATACACAAGCTCTAGCCATTGCTGAAGGTCCTGTAAATGTTGTCATTTCTCCCCCATTACCATCACCTTGTGATTCAGCAGCTAAAATAGTTCCTGCCCCTTGATCTTTTCCATTAGAGTTGTATACAACTGCAGCATCTCCACTAAAATAATTACCACCTGCTATTGAACCATGTGTTATTTGAGTATAAGCATTTCCTCTACCTGCAGTTATTGAACAAACAGTTTGAGAAGCATTACTTGTATCTCTACCATTAATATTTTCTCCACCAGCATCTGTTCTTCCAACTTGAGCATTATTAACTGAAAAAGTATGGCCTGCTGAAGAAAACCAACCATATTTATTTTCAAATCCCATTGGGTATATCATAACACAATCTTGACTAGGAGCTGTTCCTTGCCATGCGCAAGCTAAACCATCAGTTAAAATAAAAT